>JAESGN010000145.1_pt1 | contig 168332 bp, 160 predicted proteins | sample 9269731 | NCBI WGS metagenome assembly JAESGN01 (sample SAMN15720683, study PRJNA650826) | algae metagenome | isolation source: Mojavia pulchra JT2-VF2 and co-occurring heterotrophs from desert soil | place: USA: Cadiz Valley, Joshua Tree National Park, CA | collected 1998-06-08
CTCTTCCTGCTCGACGAGATCGACAAGATGGGCCAGGACTTCCGTGGCGATCCGTCGTCGGCGCTGCTCGAAGTGCTCGATCCGGAGCAGAACAACACGTTCGCCGACCACTACCTCGAGGTCGACTTCGACCTCTCGGACGTGATGTTCGTCACCACCTCGAACACGCTCAACATCCCCGGCCCGCTGATGGACCGCATGGAGATCATTCGCCTCTCGGGTTACACCGAAGAGGAGAAGTTCGAGATCGCCCGGCGCCATCTGATCCCGGAGACGCTGAAGGAGAACGGCCTGCAGCCCAAGGAATTCGTCATCGACGATGACCAACTGATGGCCGTGGTCCGCAACTACACCCGGGAAGCCGGCGTGCGTAACCTGAAGCGTGAGCTGTCGAAGCTGATGCGCAAGGCCGTGCGCGATATCCTGGTCAAGAAGTCGACCAAGGTCGTCGTCACTCCGGAGCTGCTCGAGGAATATCTCGGGCCGGCATTCTTCCGGAACGACAAGATCGACGCCGAGCCGCAGGTTGGCGCGGTGACTGGTCTCGCCTGGACTTCGGTCGGCGGCGAGATCCTGACGATCGAAGGCGTGATGACGCACGGCAAGGGCCGCATGACGGTGACCGGCAACCTCAAGGAAGTGATGAAGGAATCCATCACTGCCGCGTCCGGTTACGTGCGCTCGCGGGCTGTCGAGCTCGGCATCAAGCCGCCGCTGTTCGACACGCGCGACATACACCTGCACGTGCCGGAAGGCGCGACGCCGAAGGACGGACCGTCCGCCGGCATCGGCATGGCCACGGCAATCGTCTCGCTGATGACCGGTATTCCGGTGCGGCACGACATCGCCATGACGGGCGAAGTGACGCTGCGTGGCCGGGTGCTGCCGATCGGCGGGCTCAAGGAGAAGCTCCTTGCAGCGCTTCGCTCGGGCATCAAGACCGTCCTCATTCCCGAGGAGAACACGCGGGATCTCAAGGAGATTCCGAAGAACGTGACCGAGGGCATGGAGATCATCCCGGTGAGCCGGATGGACGAGGTGCTGAGCCGCGCCCTGATCCGCCAGCCCGAGCCGATCGAATGGAAGTATGACGACGACAAGCCGGCCGTGGTGCCGGTGGTCGAGGCGTCCGTCGACGGCGACGAGAGCGGCGCAAGCCTGCCGCACTGAACGGGTCTTGATCAACAAGACTGGAAACGGCGCCTTCGGGCGCCGTTTTCGTTTCTATCGTGGGGCGTTACTCTCAAGCTTACAGCATCTTACGCGGACCGAGGTCGTGAAGTTCAAGCGCGGCGCGAGCAGCATTCGATCGGTGACGCCCCCCGCCTACGGTCGGACGTGCGGCCGGCACGAACGAGATGAAGTCAGCGGCAGCCCTCTGGTGTAACGCCCGCGTGATCACCACCTAGGCATTTCGTTTGCAACGCCAAACGAGAACGAATATAGAACACGCCCCGCGTGTCAGCCGGCTGGAGGGCCCCGAGTTGAACAAGGCACTGATCATCATCCTGGCCGCGGTGACGCTCGACGCAGTCGGCATCGGGTTGATCTTTCCGATTCTGCCGCGGCTGCTCGAGGACGTAACCCATACCGGCGAAGTGACTGTCATCATCGGCATCATGCTGGCGCTCTATTCGGCCATGCAGTTCCTGTTTTCGCCGGTGCTGGGCGTGCTCAGCGACCGCTATGGACGTCGCCCGGTGCTGCTGGTGTCGCTGGCGGGCGCGGCGATCGACTACCTGGTGATGGCGTTCGCCCCTGAGCTCTGGATGCTGGTGCTCGGGCGGGCTATCGCCGGCGTCACCAGCGCCAACATGGCGGTCGCCACCGCCTATATCACCGACATCTCGGCCGAGGAGGAGCGCGCCAAGCGCTTCGGCTATTTCCACGCCATGTTCGGTATCGGCTTCATCATCGGGCCGGTGATCGGCGGCATCCTTGGCGACATCTGGGTGCGGGCGCCGTTCCTGGTGGCGGCCGGGCTCAATGCGGTGAACTTCGCGCTGGCGCTGTTCGTGTTGCCGGAATCGCGGCCGGGCGAGGCGAATACCAAGTTCGATTTCGCGACGCTCAACCCGTTCCGGCCGCTGGGCTGGGCTTTCAGCTTCACTGCGCTGCTGCCGCTGATGGCGATCTTCGTCATCATGAACTTCGTCGGCACCATGTACGGCACCATCTGGGCGCTGTTCGGCCAGGACATGTTCCAGTGGAACGGGCTGATGATCGGGCTGTCGCTCGGCGCGTTCGGGCTGTTCCATGCCGGCGCGCAGGCGCTGCTGACCGGACCCGCTGCGGCGCGGCTGGGCGAGCGCTGGGCCATGGTCCTCGGCATGGCGTGCGAGCTGACGGCGCTGCTGATTCTCGGCTTTGCCACGCAGGGCTGGATCCTGTTCGCGCTGGCGCCTTTGTTCGCGCTCGGCGGCATCGGCATGCCGGCGCTGCAGTCACTCACCACGCAGCAGGTGGATGCCGACAACCAGGGCAAGCTTCAGGGTGTGCTGGCGAGCCTTGTCAGCCTGTCGGCGGTGTTCGGCCCGCTGTTCTTCTCGACATTGTATTTTGCCCTCAAACCGACCTGGCCGGGGCTGATCTGGATCGTCGGGGGAGCCGTGTATTTGCTGGCGTTGCCGCTGCTTTTGGGTATCCGTCGGACACGTGTTGCCACAGTCACGCCCGACGGCTGACAAAGTTGAGCCAGAATTGACCCTTCATTAACAGAATTGCTGTGCCCCACCTGCGGAAAGGCCCGGATTTCCTTGCGTTCCGAGCAGAATCGAAGAAGGGTCACGGCGTTTTGGTTCGCCTCCAAAGGGCGGGCATCCCACAGTGAGGAAACGCTATGTCTAACAAGAACGATCTGATCGGCGTCGTCGCCGACAAGGCGGGCCTGACCAAGGCCGACGCTGCACTGGCTGTCGATGCCGTGTTCGACGCCGTCACCGCGTCGCTGAAGAAGGGCGAAGAAGTCCGTCTCGTCGGCTTTGGTACGTTCGCCGTTTCCAAGCGCAAAGCCTCGATCGGCCGCAACCCGGCAACGGGCGCGGAGATCAAGATCCCGGCCTCCAACCAGGCCAAGTTCAAGCCCGGCAAGGGCCTCAAGGACGCGATCAACTAAGAACGCGTTCCGGTCGACAGACCACATTGGCCCCGTGCGCTCGTCGCCGGGGCCATTTGCTTTTCGGGGCAGGGCATTGCCATCGGCTTTCGCCGAAGGCCAGCCGGTGCGTCGTGCTGCAAGGGAGGAAATGGTGGGCGGTGACGGTCTCGAACCGCCGACCCTCTCGGTGTAAACGAGATGCTCTACCAACTGAGCTAACCGCCCGTCAGCGATCTCTGGGGTCGCGCTATTGGCGACGCGGAGCCGCGACGAAGGCGCACTAACTAGGGTCTCGGCCGCAGGTCGTCAACCCGTGCCGCTGAATCTCGCTGTGCCCAAGCGGCATCCCCCTGTAAGGTAGCGCTGCTACGCTGACGGTTCGTCGGACTGAGGCCAGGGAGGGCTCGATGTCGATTGCCGAGGTAAGCCGCTTTGATCTGTCCGGTTTCACGGGCGCCCTCATCCACCCACACGACGCCGGTTACCACGACGCTCGCCGCGTCTACAACGGCATGATCGACCGCCGGCCGGCCGTCATCGCGCGCTGCAACAGCGCCGACGACGTGGTGCTGGCGCTGGCCCTGGCGCGCCGCGAGGGGTTGCCGGTGTCGGTGTTCGGCGGCGGCCATGCGGTCACTGGCTCGGCGGTCTGCGACGATGGCGTCTGCATCGACCTGCGCGGCATGAAGGACATCCGCATCGATCCCGCCGCCCAGACCTGCCGCGCCGAGGCCGGTCTCAACTGGGGCGAATTCGACGCGGCAACCGCCAGGCATGGGCTGGCCCTGACCGGCGGCCGCAACCCGACGACGGGAATCGCCGGCCTCTCGCTGGGCAGCGGCAGCGGCTGGCTGGAGCGGAAGTTCGGTTATGTCTGCGACAACCTGATTTCGGCCGAGGTGGTCACTGCCGATGGCCGCAAGGTCATCGCATCGGAAACCGAAAACCCCGACCTGTTCTGGGGCTTGCGTGGTGGCGGCGGCAATTTCGGCATTGTCACCGCCTTTCATTTCCGGCTGCACCGGCTGGGGCCGATCGTCCTTGGCGGGGTGCTGCTGTACCCGGCGCCGATGGCAGGGGCGGTGCTCCGCCACATGCGGGACTTCATGCGGACGGCGCCCGACGAGGTGGGCACCGGCATGGCCTTCACCACCGCGCCGGACGCGCCCTTCGTTCCGGAGCGGGCACGCGGCAAGCCGATCGTCGTCGTGCAACTGATCTATGCTGGGGAGATCGACGAGGGAATCAGGGTGCTGGCGCCGTTCCGCGCCTTCGGGCCGCCGGCTGCCGACCTGGTGCAGCCGATGCCCTACACCGAGTTCCAGAAGATGGGCGGCAATTTCCCCGGTTCGCAGAACTACTGGACCGCCGATTTCCTCAACGAGTTGCCTGAAGAAGCGATCGATGCCTACGCGAAGCTGGCCCTGACGCCGGTTTCTCCGCAGTCTGCGATCATCCTCGTTCCCGGTGGCGGCGCCCCGTCGCGCGTCGATGAAGAGGCAACCGCGTTCGGCATGCGCACGGCGCCGTGGAACGTGCATTACATCTGCGGCTGGACCGATCCCGCCGACAACGCCGCCAATACGGCGCGGGTCAAACAGATCGCCTCGGTGCTGAAGCCCTGGTCGACCGGGCGGGTCTACCTCAACTACATCGGCAACGAAGGCCAGGAGCGCGTCGACGCGGCTTTCGGCGAGAAGAAGCTCGCGCGGCTGCGTGCGCTCAAGGCCAAGTGGGACCCGGAGAACGTCTTCCGCCATAACCACAACATCCGCCCGGCGGCGCCAGCGGGCTGAAAGCGCCGCGAAAAACACCAGTCCGCAAAGGCATTTGCAGGCAGACGTGGAAAAGCTGGAAGAAAGTATGCGCTGAGCGCCGTTTGGACGCTTGACACTCTCCGACCCGCCCTCTAAACGGACGCCACGTTGCGCGGACGACTGGTTCGCAAGCGCTGCGGGAGTAGCTCAGTTGGTTAGAGCGCCGGCCTGTCACGCCGGAGGTCGCGGGTTCGAGCCCCGTCTCTCGCGCCACCCTTTTTCTTCAAATCAGTGATGAACTTTGGGTGGCGCTGATCGCCTTCGAGCGATGTTCTCACGTCCCCCTCCGACATGTTCCCACTTTTTGTGCGGTCTTGTTCCGACTGAACGCTGGGCACCGCCGGCGGTCGCTTCCACGGCTCCAGAACGGCAGAAGCCGTGTCCGAGCATCCCGTCCTCACTCAGAGCGCAAGCCGTCGCCCTGGCGATCCGGAAATCATCCCCGAGGGGTGTCCTTGCCGGGGGGCTCCCGACCGGTTCCGGAAGATCGGCGCGTCGCCCAGGCGCGCTGTAGGACGCTTAGACGGGGGCTTCCGGGCAACCTAGAAGGACTGTCCACAGCCGGCCGGCTAGAGCGCGGCACCTATGGCAGCGACGAGGGTCTCCGTGCCGCATCCAACTCAGAGGGTGATGTTCAGGCTGACGCATGGTACTAGCGCAGCGAACGCATTGGCGTTCGAAGTGGCTTCAATCATGAAGCCGCCACCCACGTTAGGACAATGTTTGCAGGTTCTCGTTCGCGACAATAACGTCGATCAAGCTCTCAAGGTACTCAAGAAGCGCTTGCAGCGTGAGGGTGTGTTCCGGGAGATGAAACTCCGCAGCTATTACGAGAAGCCGTCGGAAAAGCGGGTTCGTGAAGCCGCTGAGGCAGTACGTCGGGGCCGAAAGGCCGCTCGCAAGACCGCCATTCGTGAAGGCCTGATTGCTGCCCCGGTGAAGAAACCGGCGTTCCAGCGAGCCCAGGCGCCTTCGGCGCTTCGAGGCGGCTAGCCGCTACGCATCGACGAGTAGAGCGAACCCGCCAAATCGGCGGGTTCTTTCATGCCCGCTGTTAGGCAAGGTTGCGGGCGAAAGCCCACCGTGAAGCTCAAGGCCGGTCATTGTTGGCGATGCTCGAAGAGGGCGCGTCTGATGCCCCTGCCAACCAGACCAACCAGCCAGGTGCACCGAACGATCTCGTGTAGCCGGCTCGTTACGGTTTTGGGGGCGGCTGTCCTTGCAATGGCCGCCGCCACACCACATTTCAGATGTACGTCTCCGCGAATCCTGACGGAACCGCGGATGCTTGTGGTGCATTTAGAACTGTTGGAGGCGATCCAGGAGAAGCCGGCCATGCTGGTGCCATTGCAATTGGTGTTTGCAGGAACGTTGCTGGCCGCCATGGCAGGCGCTGCGACGGCTTCTGATCTGATCAGCGTGCCGGTGGCCTCGAGCGAGGTCGCAGTGCCGGTTGCCACTGGATTCGACTGGAGCGGCTTTTATGCCGGGGTTTACGGCGTCGTTCAGTCCAGCCCGGTCCGCGGGACCGAGGTCGGGGCGGGAATCGCTGCCGGCGTCAACGCCCAGCTCGATTTCTTCCTCATCGGTGGCGAGGTGGCGCTGCACGGGCTGACCGGCGACACCATCGATACCGCCTATGGCCAAGTGACCGGTCGTGGCGGCCTGCTGGTGACGGATGACCTCCTGGCCTACGCCTCCGCGGGTTACGGCATGGAGCTCAGCGGCACCGGCGAGCGCGACTTCCTGGCCGGCGGTGGCATCGAATATGCGGTCACCGACGATATCTCGATCAATGCCGAATATCTGCGCGGCTTCGCCCTCGAGGGCGGCAATGACAAGAACCAGTTCAGCCTTGGCGCGCGGTTCCATTTCTAGCCGAATCCGAGGGCGTTGCGGCCAGCCGCAGCGTTGCGTTTGCGGGGCCTCAACCATGAGTGGAACACTCACGGGGCGCCAATAGCCGGAAGTCCGTTGCGAGCAGGGCGTCTCAGCCGGTTTTCCGTACTAAGTTGACCGTAATGATCAACATTAGTTTTTCTTGAATCGCTGCAAGGCGTGGGCTAAGCCCGTGCCACACGAAGTCGCGTCGTCCGAGGGGCCCAAAATTGCCCGTCTGGCCGCGCGAGCCGGCCACTCCAGCCGGCCCGACCATTAGGCTGCACAATGAACGAGTTGCTCAGCAACTACCTGCCGATCATCATATTCGTCGGTCTGGCTGCCGTTATCGGCCTGGCCCTCATGGTTGCCCCCTTCATCGTTGCCTACAAGCGACCCGACCCGGAAAAGGTGTCGGCGTTCGAAGCGGGTTTTGAAGCGTTCGACGATGCGCGCATGAAATTCGATGTGCGCTTCTACCTGGTGTCGATCCTGTTCATCGTCTTCGATCTCGAAGTGGCGCTGCTGTTCCCCTGGGCAGTGGCGTTCCGTGATGTCGGCTGGTTCGGCTTCTGGTCAGTCATGATCTTCCTTGGCGTACTGACCATCGGCTTCATCTACGAATGGAAGAAGGGCGCGCTCGAATGGGATTGAGTGAACAAACTCTGGTCGCGCCGCAGCCCAAGGGCCTGATCGACCCGCGCACCAACAAGCCGATCGGCGCCGACGATCCGTTCATGGCGGACGTGAACGCCGAGCTCGCCGACAAGGGCTTCCTGGTTTCGACGGCGTCGCAACTGATCACCTGGGCGCGCACCGGCTCGCTGATGTGGATGCAGACCGGCCTCGCCTGCTGCGCCGTGGAAATGATCCAGATGTCGATGCCGCGCTACGACATCGAGCGATTCGGCACTGCGCCGCGCGCCTCGCCGCGTCAGGCCGATGTGCTGATCGTCGCCGGCACGCTGACCAACAAGATGGCTCCGGCGCTGCGCAAGGTCTACGACCAGATGCCGGAGCCGCGCTACGTCATCTCGATGGGCAGCTGCGCCAATGGCGGCGGCTACTATCACTATTCGTATTCTGTGGTGCGCGGCTGCGATCGCGTCATGCCCGTCGACATCTATGTTCCGGGCTGCCCGCCGACCGCTGAGGCACTGCTCTACGGCATCCTGTTGCTGCAGAAGAAAATCCGCCGCACCGGCACGATCGAACGTTAGGACCGGCCATGACTGACGGCCCCATTCCTTCACCGCTCGCGGCGCTCGCTGAACGCGCCCGCAACGCGCTCGGCGAGAAGATTCTCGACCACAAGCTGGCTTACGGCGAACTGACGCTCTCGGTGCAGCGCGACGCGATCATCGATGTCGCGACGTTCCTGCACGATCACGAGGCGTTTGTCGGTATCACCGACGTGTGTGGGGTGGATTATCCGGAGCGCGAAGAGCGCTTCGACGTGGTCTACCACCTGCTGAGCCCCAAGCAGAACCTGCGGGTGCGCTTGAAGCTCTCGACCGATGACACGCAGCCGGTGCAGTCGATCACCGGCTTGTTCCCGGGCGCCGATTGGTTCGAGCGCGAGACTTACGATCTGTTCGGCATCCTGTTCACCGGCCACCCCGATCTGCGCCGGCTGCTGACCGACTACGGCTTTGACGGCTATCCGTTGCGCAAGGACTTCCCGACCACCGGCTATGTCGAAGTCCGCTACGACGAAGAGCGCAAGCGCGTCGTCTATGAGCCGGTGAAGCTGCCGCAGGAATTCCGGCAGTTCGATTATCTGTCACCGTGGGAGGGTACGGATTACGTGCTGCCCGGCGACGAGAAGGCGAAGAACTGATGTCCGAAGTCGATGTAAGAAACTTCACCATCAACTTTGGGCCGATCCATCCCTCCGCCCACGGCGTGCTCCGCCTCATCCTGGAATTGGACGGCGAAGTGGTCGAACGCGTCGATCCGCATATCGGTCTGCTGCACCGCGGCACCGAGAAGCTGATCGAGACCAAGACCTATCTGCAGGCGGTGCCGTATTTCGACCGGCTCGACTATGTCGCCCCGATGAACCAGGAGCATGCCTTCTGCCTCGCGGTAGAAAAGCTGCTCGGCATCGAAGTGCCGCTGCGTGGCCAGCTGATCCGCGTGCTCTATGCCGAGATTGGCCGGCTCCTGTCGCATATGCTCAACTGCACGACGCAGGCGATGGACGTCGGCGCGCTCACCCCGCCGCTATGGGGGTTCGACGAGCGCGAGAAGCTGATGATCTTCTATGAGCGCGCCTCGGGCAGCCGCATGCATGCGGCCTATTTCCGTCCGGGTGGCGTGCACCAGGATCTGCCGCAGGCGCTGATCGACGATATCGGCGCGTTCTGCGACCCGTTCCTCCTCGTGCTCGACAACCTCGAAAAGCTGCTCACCGGCAACCGCATCTACATGCAGCGCAACGCCGATATCGGTGTGGTCTCGGCGGAAGATGCATGGAAGTGGGGCTTTTCCGGCGTGATGGTGCGCGGCTCGGGCGATGCCTGGGACCTACGCAAGTCGCAGCCCTATGAGTGCTACGACCGGCTCGAGTTCGACGTGCCGATCGGCAAGAACGGCGATTGCTACGACCGCTACCTCGTTCGCATGGACGAGATGCGCCAGTCGATCCGGATCATGAAGCAGGTGCTCGACCTGTTGAATTCGCCCGAAGGGCAGGGGCCGGTGGCCTCGACCGACGGCAAGGTGGTGCCGCCCAAGCGCGGTGAGATGAAGCAGTCGATGGAAGCGCTGATCCATCACTTCAAGCTCTATACCGAAGGCTACAAGGTGCCGGCCGGCGAGGTGTACGCCGCCGTCGAAGCGCCCAAGGGCGAGTTCGGCGTCTACCTGGTCAGCGACGGCACCAACAAGCCGTACCGCTGCAAGATCCGCGCGCCGGGCTTTGCGCACCTGCAGGCGATGGATTTCCTCTGCCGGGGACACATGCTGGCCGACGTCGCCGCTATCCTCGGTTCGCTCGATATCGTGTTTGGTGAGGTCGATCGGTAATGTCCGTCCGCCGTTTAGCAGATGAGGCCGTCCAGCCGACTACCTTCGCCTTCACGAAGGAAAACCAGGCCTGGGCCGAAAAGAAGATGGCGGAGTATCCGCCGGGCCGTCAGCAGTCGGCCGTGATCCCGGTGCTGTTCCGTGCGCAGGAGCAGCAGGGCTGGGTCAGCCGTGCCGCGATCGAAGCGGTCGGCAAGCTGCTCGATATGCCCTATATCCGCGTGCTCGAAGTCGCGACCTTCTACACGCAGTTCCTGCTGCAGCCGGTCGGCACCCGCGCCCACATCCAGGTGTGTGGTACGACGCCCTGCATGCTGCGCGGCGCCGAGGACATCCGCCACGTCTGTGAGCGCCGCATCAACCACAATCCGTTCGAGACCAATGCCGAGGGCACCCTCAGCTGGGAAGAGGTCGAGTGCCTCGGTGCCTGCGTGAACGCGCCGCTGGTGATGGTCGGCAGCGACACCTACGAAGACCTGACGGTCGAGAGCTTCGAAGCGATCCTCGACAAATTCGCCGCCGGCAAAGGCAGCGACGTAAAGCCTGGCCCGCAGGTCGTCCGCCAGTTCGCTGCGGCGGAAGGCGGCCAGACGACGCTGCTCGAAAAGCCGACCGCCAAGCGCACCTACAAGCCGTTCCCGCCGCCGCCGGCCGCGCCCGCGGCTGCTCCCGGCGCTGCCGCTCCTGCGGTTCCCGCAGCCGCCGCGCCGGCTCCTGCCGCCAAGGCAGCCGAGCCGACCGCTGCCGGCCGCAAGAACACCACGACGGAAGAGACTGCGCCGGCCCTGAAGTCGCCGTCGCCGGAGAAGGTGTCGACTGCGACCGCCGAAGCCGAGCGCAAGGCTGCCAACACGGCGGCCAAGGCCGATGGCACGCCCAACAGGGCGATGCGCGAGACGGCAACCGGCGCGGAATCGCCGGCCGGCAAGATCGATGCCGGCAAGACCGACACCAAGGCCAAGCGCGCACCCGCCCCGGCGACTGCGGTGTCGCCGAGTGAGGATGGCGGCGCCAGGCTGTTCCAGGCCCCTGCCGGCAAGCCGGATGACCTCAAGCTGATCTCGGGTGTCGGCCCGGTGCTCGAGGGCAAGCTCAATGCCATCGGCATCACCACCTGGGCTCAGGTGGCGGCGCTGAAGAAGGCCGATATCCAGAAGCTCGAAGATCACCTCGCATTCCCGGGCCGGGTGGCCCGTGATGAGTGGATCAAGCAGGCCAAGGCGCTCGCCAAGGGCGGCGTCGAGGAATATCGCAAGGTGTTCGGGAAGGACCCGCGCTGATGCTCGCTGACCAGGATCGCATCTTCACCAATCTCTACGGCACTGGCGACTGGGGCCTCGAGGGCGCCCGGGCGCGTGGCGGCTGGGTGGATACCAAGAAGTTCATCGACAACGGTCGCGACTGGATCGTCAACGAGGTCAAGGGCTCGGGCCTGCGTGGCCGCGGCGGCGCCGGTTTCCCGACGGCGCTGAAATGGACCTTCATGCCCAAGGAAGGCGTCAATGACGGCCGTCCGAGCCAGCTCCTCGTCAATGCCGACGAGTCCGAGCCCGGCACCTGCAAGGACCGCGAGATCCTGCGCCACGACCCGCATCACCTGATCGAAGGGTGTCTGCTCGCCGGCCGCGCCATGGGTGCACACATCGCCTATGTCTACATCCGCGGCGAGTTCATCCGCGAGCGGCAGAATTTCGAAGCCGCCGTGCAGCAGGCCTATGACGCCAAGCTGATCGGCAAGAACAACGTGCACGGCTGGGACTTCGAGATCGTCGTCCATCACGGCGCTGGCGCCTACATCTGCGGCGAGGAAACCGCGCTGATGGAGTCGCTCGAGGGCAAGAAGGGCCAGCCGCGCCTGAAGCCGCCGTTCCCGGCGGCGATGGGCGTCTACGGTAACCCGACCACCGTCAACAACGTCGAGTCGATCGCTGTCGTGCCGGAAATCCTGCGCCGCGGTGGCGCCTGGTTCGGCGGCATCGGCCGGCCGAACAATACCGGCACCAAGCTGTTCATGGCTTCGGGCCACGTCAACAAGCCGGCAGTGTTCGAAGATGCGATGGGCTGCACCTTCGAAGAGCTGATCGAGAAGCACTGCGGCGGCATCCGTGGCGGCTGGGACAACCTGCTCGCGGTCATTCCCGGCGGCGCGTCCTGCCCGGTGGTGCGCGGCGAAGACATGCGCACCGCGATCATGGATTTCGATGGGCTGCGCGAGAAGAAGTCCTCCTTCGGCACCGGCGGCATGATCATCCTCGACAAGTCGGCCGATATCATCAAGGCGATCTGGCGCATCCAGGCCTTCTTCAAGCATGAGAGCTGCGGCCAGTGTACGCCGTGCCGCGAAGGCACCGGCTGGATGATGCGCGTCATGGAACGCATGGTCGAAGGCCGCGCCCAGAAGCGCGAGATCGACATGCTGTTCGACGTGACCAAGCAGATCGAAGGGCACACCATCTGTGCGCTCGGCGATGCGGCGGCCTGGCCGGTGCAGGGCCTGATCCGCAACTTCCGCGACGTCATCGAGGCGCGGATCGACCAATACACCTGGTCCTCGACCAGCGAGGGCGCCGTGCCCTCGATCGCGGCGGAGTAAGGCCAATGGCCAGCATCAAAGTCGACGGTACACTCGTCGAGGTCCCCGATTACTACACCCTGATGCAAGCCGCGGAAGCAGCCGGCGCGGAGATCCCGCGTTTCTGCTACCACGAGCGCCTGTCGGTCGCCGGCAACTGCCGCATGTGCCTCGTCGAGGTGAAGGGCGGCCCGCCCAAGCCCCAGGCCAGCTGTGCCATGTCGGTGAAGGACCTGCGTCCGGGCCCGAACGGCGAGCCGCCGGAGATGTTCACCAACACCCCGATGGTCAAGAAGGCCCGCGAAGGGGTGATGGAGTTCCTGCTCATCAACCACCCGCTGGATTGCCCGATCTGCGACCAGGGTGGCGAGTGCGACCTGCAGGACCAGGCCATGGCTTATGGCGTGGACAAGAACCGCTTCGCCGAGAACAAGCGCGCCGTCGAGGACAAGTATCTCGGGCCGCTGGTGAAGACCGAGATGAACCGCTGCATTCACTGCACGCGCTGCGTCCGCTTTACCACCGAGGTTGCCGGCATCACCGAGATGGGCCTGCTCGGCCGCGGTGAAGACGCCGAGATCACCTCGTATCTCGAGCAGGCGCTGACCAGCGAGCTGCAGGGCAACGTCATCGACCTCTGCCCGGTCGGCGCGCTCACCTCCAAGCCCTACGCGTTCCATGCGCGTCCGTGGGAACTGGTGAAGACCGAGACCATCGACGTGATGGATGCGGTCGGCTCCAATATCCGCGTCGACAGCCGTGGCCGCGAAGTGATGCGCATCCTGCCGCGCGTCAACGAGGCGATCAACGAAGAGTGGATTTCGGACAAGACCCGCTTCATCTGGGATGGCCTCAAGAGCCAGCGCCTCGATCGCCCCTATGTCCGCTCCGGCGGCAAGCTGAAGCCGGCATCGTGGGATGAGGCGTTTGCCGCCATCGCCAAAGCGATCAAGGCTTCGGGCGGCGGCAACAAGGTCGGCGCCATTGCCGGCGACCTGGCGGCCGTCGAGGACATGTATGCGCTGAAGGCGCTGATGACCTCGCTCGGCTCGGGCATGACCGATTGCCGCCCGGCGATGTCGGGGATCGACCCGTCGATGCCGCGCTCGGCCTATATCTTCAACCCGACCATTGCCGGGATCGAAGAAGCCGACGCGATCCTGATCATCGGCTCGAACCCGCGCAAGGAAGCGGCGCTGGTCAACGCGCGCATCCGCAAGGCCTGGCGCGCCAAGAACACTCCGATCGCGCTGATCGGCGACAATGCCGACCTCACCTACAAGTACGAGTACCTGGGCAACGGGCTGTCGGCGCTGGCCGACCTCGTGGCGCGCAAGGGCAACTTCGGCGAGATCCTGTCCAAGGCCGTGCGTCCGCTGATCATCGTGGGCGAGGGCGCCGTGTCGCATGGCGCCGCCCATTCCAAGCAGATCGGCCGTGATGTCCTCGCCATGGCGGCCAAGCTCGCCACCGGCTCAGGCGCTGCGGAAGACTGGAATGGCCTCGCGCTGCTGCACAATGCCGCCGGTCGTGTCGGCGGCCTCGACATCGGCTTCGTGCCGCATGACGGCGGCGTCTGCTCGGCCGACCAGATCGGCCTTGCCGGCAAGGGCGAGCTCGATGTGCTGTTCCTGCTCGGCGCCGATGAGTACGACACCTCGGCAATGGGCAAGGCGTTCGTGGTCTATGTCGGCACGCACGGCGATGCCGGCGCACACCGCGCCGACGTGATCCTGCCGTCCGCCGCCTACACCGAGAAGTCGGGTACCTACGTCAATACCGAGGGTCGCGTGCAGCTCGCCGAGCGCGCCGTGTTCCCGCCGGGCGAGGCTAAGGAAGACTGGGCGATTTTCCGGGCGCTGAGCGCTGTGCTCGGTCAGCCGCTGCCGTTCAACTCGTTGAGCCAGCTGCGCGCCGCTATCTATGCCGAGTTCCCGCATTTGGCGCGGCTCGACCAGATCGCCCAGGGTTCGCTGGCCGATGTGAAGAAGCTCGCCGGCGCCGCGATCAAGACCAAGTCCGCAACCTTCACCTCGCCGGTTGCCGACTTCTACCTCACCAACCCGATCGCGCGGGCGTCCGCGACGATGGGCGAATGCGCCGCGCTGCAGGCCGGTCTCCGGCAGGCAGCAGAGTAAGGGGCCCAGATGGATTTCGTTGTTTCAGCGCTGGACTACCTGCTCGGTATCCCGATCTTCGGGTGGGGGACGCAGGTTGGCTTCATCTACAAGGGGCTGCTGCTCCTCATCGCGCTGCTGTTGTTCACCGCGTACATCCTGCTCGCCGACCGCAAGATCTGGGCGGCGGTGCAGCAGCGTCGCGGCCCCAACGTGGTCGGCCCGCTCGGGCTGTTGCAGAGCTTCGCGGACTTGTTGAAGTTCGTCCTCAAAGAGCCTGTAATCCCAGCAAGTTCGGACAAGGTGCTGTTCATTCTGGCGCCGCTGGTGACCTCAATCCTGGCGCTCTCGGCCTATGCCGTGATCCCGTTCGACAAGGGTTGGGCGCTCGCCGATATCAATGTCGGCATCCTCTACATCTTCGCCATCTCGTCGCTGGGCGTTTACGGCATCATCATGGGCGGCTGGGCTTCGAACTCGAAGTACGCCTTCCTCGGTGCGCTCCGTTCGGCAGCGCAGATGGTGTCGTACGAAGTCTCGATCGGCCTCGTGATCATCACCGTGCTGCTGGTCGTCGGCTCCTTGAACCTCACCGATATCGTGGTGGCGCAGCAGTCTGGCGGCATCGCGCACATGCTCGGCGTGCCGTGGCTCAGTGTCCTGAACTGGTACTGGCTGCCGTTGTTCCCGATGTTCGTGATCTTCTACGTCTCGGCGCTGGCGGAAACCAACCGCCCGCCGTTCGACCTGCCGGAAGGTGAATCCGAGCTCGTGGCCGGCTACATGGTCGAGTATTCCTCGACCCCGTACCTGTTGTTCATGCTCGGCGAATACATCGCCATCATCCTGATGTGCTCGATGACGACGATCCTGTTCCTCGGGGGCTGGGCGGCGCCGATCGACCTGCCGCCGTTCACCTGGATCCCTGGTGTCGTCTGGTTCGTCCTCAAGCTCTGCCTGGTGTTTTTCATGTTCGCGATGGCCAAGGCGATCGTGCCGCGCTACCGCTATGACCAGCTGATGCGCATTGGCTGGAAGGTCTTCCTGCCGATCTCGCTCATCATGGTGGTCGTCGTTGCCGCGGTGCTCCAGCTCACCGGCTGGGGTTGGCACGGAGGGTCCGTCTGATGCGTTTCGCCCAGTTCCTCAACGGCCTGTTGCTGCGTGAGTTCGTCGGCGCCTTCTTCCTCGCGATGAAATACTTCTTTGCGCCCAAGAAGACGGTGAACTACCCGTTCGAGAAGATCCCGTATTCGCCGCGTTTCCGCGGCGAGCACGCGCTGCGCCGCTATCCTAATGGCGAAGAGCGTTGCATCGCCTGCAAGCTCTGCGAAGCGATCTGCCCGGCGCAGGCCATCACCATCGAAGCCGGCCCGCGCCAGAACGACGGTACCCGTCGTACGGTGCGCTACGACATCGACATGGTGAAGTGCATCTATTGCGGCTTCTGCCAGGAGGCTTGCCCGGTCGACGCCATCGTCGAAGGGCCGAACTTCGAGTTCGCGACCGAAACGCGCGAGGAGTTGTATTTCTCGAAAGAGAAGCTGCTCGCCAATGGCGATCGTTGGGAGCGCGAAATCGCGGCCAACCTCGCTGCCGACGCGCCGTACCGGTAAGGGATCGAGATGACGCTGCCGTTGTTCTTTTTCTATGTGTTCTCGGTCATCACCGTCGCCTCGGCGCTGATGGTGATCGCGGCGCGCAATCCCGTGCACTCGGTGCTGTTCCTGATCCTGGCGTTCGTCAATTCGGCCGGCCTGTTCATGCTGGCTGGGGCCGAGTTCCTGGCGTTGATCCTGATCGTCGTCTATGTCGGCGCCGTCGCGGTGCTTTTCCTGTTCGTCACCATGATGCTCGACGTCGATTTCGCGTCGCTGCGCCAGGGCATGCTGCAATACGCGCCGGTGGGCGTGGTGGTCGGCGTGATCCTCTTGCTCGAACTGCTGCTGGTGGCGGGGAGCTTTGTGCTGCCGGTCGATGGCGCGGCCGTGGCTGCGGTGCCGATGGATGCGGCGATCGACAATACGCGCGCCATCGGGCAGTTGCTCTACACGCGCTACGTCTTCCTGTTCCAGGGCGCCGCCGGCGTGCTGCTGGTCGCCATGATCGGCGCGATCGTCCTGACGCTTCGGCACAAGTCCAACGTCAAGCGGCAGGACATCTTCCGCCAGACCGGGCGGAAGCGCTCGGAAGGCACGGAACTGGTCAAGGTCAAATCGGGGCAGGGGCTCTAAATGCTGGCAGCAACAGGCATCGGGCTCGGGCACTACCTGACCGTCGGGGCGATCCTCTTCACGCTGGGCGTGTTCGGTATCTTCCTCAACAGGAAGAACATCATCATCATCCTGATGTCGGTGGAACTGATCCTCTTGGCAGTGAACATCAACTTCGTGGCGTTCTCATCGCAGCTGGGCGACCTCGCCGGGCAGGTGTTCGCGCTCTTGATCCTCACGGTGGCCGCCGCTGAAGCGGCGATCGGCCTCGCCATCCTCGTCATTTTCTATCGCAACCGCGGCTCTATTGCCGTGGAAGACGTCAACTCGCTGAAGGGCTGACCCGGTGCTTATCCAGGCCATCGTATTCTTCCCGCTCGTCGGGGCCCTGATCGCAGGCCTGCTGGGCCGCATCATCGGTCACCGCACCAGCGAGTACATCACCACCGGGCTGCTGATCGGCGCCGCAGTGCTGAGCTGGATCGTCTTCGCCCAGTACTGGTTCGCTCCGCCGGCAGCCGAAGGCGCTCACGGTGCAGAACATGCGGCGACCAAGGTCGAAGTGATGCGCTGGATCGTCTCCGGCGCGCTCGACCTGCGCTGGGTGCTGCGTGTCGACACGCTCACTGCGGTGATGCTGGTGGTGGTGACCACCGTATCCAGCCTCGTTCACCTCTATTCGATCGGCTACATGGCCGATGATCCGCACCGTTCGCGGTTCTTCGCTTACCTGTCGCTGTTCACCTTCGCCATGCTGATGCTGGTGACCGCCGACAATTTCCTGCAGATGTTCTTCGGCTGGGAAGGCGTGGGTCTCGCGTCCTATCTGCTGATCGGCTTCTGGTACACACGGCCCTCGGCCAATGCGGCGGCGATGAAGGCCTTCGTCGTCAACCGCGTCGGCGATTTCGGCTTTGCGCTCGGCATCTTTGCGGCCTTCGTGGTGCTCGGTCACCTCGATTTCGACGGCGCGTTCCACGCGGTCGAGGCGAACAAGGACCTGACCTTCCGCTTCCTCAGCTGGGATCTGCACGCCATGACCGTGGTGTGCCTGCTGCTGTTCATGGGCGCCATGGGCAAGTCGGCGCAGTTCCTGCTCCACACCTGGCTGCCGGACGCCATGGAAGGCCCGACCCCGGTGTCGGCGCTGATCCATGCCGCGACCATGGTGACGGCCGGCGTGTTCATGGTGGCCCGTTTCTCCCCGCTGTTCGAGGCGTCCGAATTCGCCATGACCGTGGTGATGCTGGTCGGCGCGCTGACCGCGTTCTTCGCGGCGACCGTCGGCCTCGTCCAGAACGACATCAAGCGCGTCATCGCCTATTCGACCTGTTCACAGCTCGGCTACATGTTTGTGGCGCTGGGGGCAGGGGTTTACTCGGTGGGCATCTTCCACCTGTTCACCCACGCCTTCTTCAAGGCGCTGCTGTTCCTCGGCGCCGGCTCGGTCATCCACGCGATGCACCATGAGCAGGATATGCGGAACATGGGCGGGCTCAAAAAGAAGATCCCGATCACCTATTGGATGATGATCATCGGCACGCTGGCGCTTACCGGCGTCGGCATCCCGGGCACGCCGCTCGGCTTCGCCGGGTTTTTCTCGAAGGACGGCATCATCGAAGTCGCCTACGCGGCGGGTGGTTCGACAGGTTACATCGGCTTCTGGGCCCTGGTGATCGCGGCGATGTTCACGAGCTTCTACTCGTGGCGCCTGATCCACCTGACCTTCCATGGCGAGCCGCGCGGCCAGCATCACGGCCATGGCGCGCACGCGGCGCACGACGACGACGCGCACGCCGACCATGCCCATGACGATCACGGTCATCACGGCAGCGCCTACGACAATGCGCATGAGAGCCCCAGCGTCATGCTGGTGCCGCTCTACGTGCTGGCGGCCGGTGCAGTGCTGGCGGGCGTGGTGTTCAACGACCTGTTCTTCGGCCATGCCGAGCACATTAATCACTTCTTCCAGGGCTCGCTCGTCGTCTCCGAAGAGCTGCTCGAGGCAGCGCACGGTGTGCCGCTATGGGTCAAGTGGTCGGCGACGTTCGCCATGCTGTTCGGTTTCGGCGCGGCACTGTGGATGTACGTGTACGACCGGGAGATGCCGAAGCGGTTGGCGCATGCCAACCCGGGGCTCTACCTGTTCCTGCTCAACAAGTGGTATTTCGACGAGCTCTACGACCGCATCTTCGTCAAGCCGGCGCTCTGGCTGGGTAACGCCCTGTGGAAGGGCTTTGACGACATGCTGATCGACAAGACCATTACCGAGGGACTTGGCAATCGCGTCAAGGACATCACCGGCAAGGTGGTCAAGCTGCAGTCCGGCTACCTCTATCACTACGCTTTCGCCATGCTTATCGGTATCGCGGCGCTGCTCACCTGGGCCATCGCCGCCGGGGGACTTCTTGGATGATCTTCAGTGACCACCTTCTGACGTTCATCACTTTCCTGCCGACGGCGGGCGCGCTGCTGCTTCTGTTCGTCAGTGGTCGCGACGAGGCTGCCAACAACCTGGCGCGCTACATCGCGCTCGGCGTGACACTGGTGACGGCTGGCCTCAGCCTCTGGCTCTGGTACCTGTTCGACCCGTCGAATACCGGCTTCCAGTTCGTTGAAGTGTGGGCGTTCAGCGACTCGATCGGCTACCGCATGGGCGTCGACGGCATCTCGGTGCTGTTCATCCCGTTGACCGCGGTATTGATGCCCGCCGTGATCCTCTCGAGTTGGGGCTCCATCACCAAGCGGGTGAAGGAGTACCTGATCGTCTTCCTGATCCTCGAGACGTTCATGATCGGCGCCTTCGCGACGCTCGATCTGGCAATGTTCTACGTGTTCTTCGAGGGCACGCTGATCCCGATGTTCCTGATCATCGGTATCTGGGGCGGGGCGCGGCGTATCCAGGCGACCTACAAGTTCTTTTTCTACAGCTTCACCGGCACGGTGCTGATGCTGATCGCCATCATGGCGATGTACTGGCAGGCCGGCACGCTCGATATCGCCAAGCTCCTGACATTCAAGTTCCCGCCCGAGGTGCAGACCTGGCTGTGGATCGGGTTCTTTGCCTCGTTCGCGGTGAAGATGCCGATGTGGCCGTTCCACCGCTGGCTGCCGGAAGCGCACGTCGAGGCGCCGACCGGCGGCTCGGTGATCCTGGCCGCAATCCTGTTGAAGCTTGGCGGCTACGGCTTCATCCGCTTCTCGATCTCGATGTTCCCCGATGCCTCGCACCAGTTCGCGAACTTCGTGTTCGTCCTGTCGATTGCGGCGATCATCATCACCTCGCTCGTCGCGCTGGTGCAGACCGATATCAAGAAGTTGATCGCCTATTCGTCCGTCGCCCATATGGGCTTCGTGACGATGGGGATCTTCACTGGCAACATCTACGGCATCCACGGCGCGATCTTCCAGATGATCTCGCACGGTATCGTCTCGGCGGCGCTCTTCTTCTGCGTCGGCGTGGTCTACGACCGGATGCACACGCGTGAGATCGATGCCTATGGCGGACTGGTGTCGCCGATGCCGCGCTATGCCGTGGTGTTCATGGTGTTCACCATGGCCAATGTCGGCTTGCCGGGGACTTCGGGCTTCGTCGGTGAGTTCCTCACCATGCTGGCGGCGTTCCAGGCCAATACCTGGGTGGCGTTCTTCGCGGCGTTCGGCGTGATCCTGTCGGCGGCCTATGCGCTCTGGCTGTATCGCCGGGTGATCTTCGGCGCTTTCACCAAGGAATCGCTGAAGGGCATTCTCGATCTCGACCGGCGCGAAGCCTTCGTGCTGGTGCCGCTGGTGCTCCTCACCATTCTCTTCGGCTTCTATCCCGCCCCGATCCTCGATGCGACTGCCGCCTCGGTGAACCTCGTCGCGGAAAACTTTGCCAACGCCATTGGTGCCGCACCGCAAGCGGTTGCCGCGGCGACCGGCCATTAGGAGACGGGCATGCTGTCCGACGTCACGAGCTTCGCTTCGCTCGCCCCCGCCTATCCGGAACTGCTGCTGGCCGTAGGCGCCATCGTGGTGCTGCTGGTCTCGCTGTTCTGGAAGGGCATCAGTTCTACGGCGGTGTCGATCGTCGCTATCGTGCTGCTCCTCGTGGTGCTGGCGGTGCTGCTGCTGCAGCCGGCCACCGGCGTGTTGTTCAACGGCGTGTTCATCGTCGACGGGTTCGCCCGCTACATGAAGGCGCTGGTGCTCGGCGGCGCGGCGGCGACGCTGCTGATTTCGCTGTCGAACAGCAAGGAGCACGGCATCGACAAGTTCGAGTACGCGGTACTGGTGCTGCTGGCGACGCTTGGCATGATGATCATGGTTTCGGCCAATGATCTGATGAGCCTCTATATCGGCCTCGAGCTGCAGAGCCTGGCGCTTTATGTCGTCGCGGCGATGAAGCGCGAGGACAAGAAGGCCACCGAAGCGGGCATCAAGTATTTCGTGCTCGGGGCGCTGTCGTCCGGCATGCTGCTGTACGGAGCTTCGCTGGTCTATGGCTTTACCGGCACGACGCAGATCGATCAGATCGTCGCGGCTATCACACTCGACAGCCGTTCGATCGGCCTGATCTTCGGCATGGTATTCCTGCTCGCCGGTATCGCCTTCAAGATTTCCGCCGTGCCGTTCCACATGTGGACGCCCGACGTCTACGAAGGCGCGCCCACGCCGGTCACGGCGTTCTTTGCGGCTGCTCCGAAGGTTGCGGCGATGGCGCTGTTCATTCGCGTCACCACCGTCAGCTTCGCGCCGATCACGCACGACTGGCAGCAGATCGTCATCTTCCTCTCCATCGCCTCGATGGTCCTCGCCGCGTTCGCCGCGATCGGGCAGAACAACCTCAAGCGCCTCCTGGCCTACTCGTCGATCGGCCATGTCGGCTTCGCGCTGGTGGGCCTGTCTTCGGGCACCGAGACCGGCGTCGAAGGCGTGGCCGTCTACATGGCGATCTATATCGCCATGACGGTGGGCATCTTCGCGTGCGTGCTGGCATTGCGCACCGAGAACGGTCCGGTCGAGACGATCTCCGAGCTGGCTGGCCTAGCCCAGAAGCGTCCGTTCGTCGCCGCCATCATCGCCATCCTGATGTTCTCGCTGATCGGGCTGCCGCCGCTGGCTGGGTTCTTCGCCAAGTGGCAGGTGTTCCTCGCTGCGGTCGAACAGAACCTGTTCATCCTCGCGGTGATCGGTGTCCTCGCCTCGGCGGTGAGCGCGTTCTATTACCTGCGTATCGTCAAGGTGATGTATTTCGACGAGCCGGTGGCGCAGTTCGCCGCCGTGCCGGGCGAACTGAACGTGGTCATGGCCGGCATCGGCTTCCTGATCGTCACCTATTTCGTCACGGTGGGTTCGCCGCTGACTGCGGCTGCCCGTATCGCGGCCGGAAGCCTGTTCTAGTGGCAGGATTCTGGCTTGGGTCCAGGGCGGTTACCCGCGGCTACCGGCTGAACGGCTTCGACAGCGTCGGTTCGACCTCGACCGAGGCGGCCAGGGCCGCCCAGGCCGGCGATACCGGCGATGTCTGGTTCTGCGCCTTGCAGCAGACCGCCGGTCGTGGCCGTCGTGGCCGGCCGTGGCAATCGCCATACGGCAACCTCGCTGCCAGTCTGCTGGTGGTGCCCGACGTCGATCCGGCGATCGCTGCGACGCTCGGCTTCGTCGCCGGTGTCTCACTTAACCGGGCACTCGCCAGCATCGTGCCGGCCGCCATACTCAAGACCGGCATCGACGGCGCCGACACAGCCGACGGGCGCATCGCGCTCAAGTGGCCCAACGACGTGCTGGCCGATGGCGCCAAGCTTGCCGGCATCCTGCTCGAAGCGCACAAACGCCCGGATGGAAGCATGGCGATCGTGGTCGGCATCGGCGTCAACGTGGTCGAGGCCCCTGAGGGCCTGCCATATCCGGCGACGTCGCTGCGCGCTCTCGGGCTCGATGCCAGTGCCGAGACCGTGTTCGGCGCGCTGTCGGATGCCTGGGTCGATGCCGTCGAACTCTGGGACCGGGGCAGGGGCGTTACGCAGGTGCTCGAGCTGTGGCGTCGTTCGGCTGCCGGGATCGGTGCCGAAGTCGCGGTGAACCGCGATGGAGACATCGTGCGCGGCATCTTTGAAACTATCGACGAGGGCGGACGACTGATCGTTCGCGCCAATGACAACAGCCGTATTGCCATCACCGCCGGTGATGTGCATTTCGGCACGACCGCAAGCGTTAGGAACTGACAATGGCAAAGCCGAGACCCGATGAGCTCGTCTTCGTGCCGCTTGGCGGCGTAGGCGAAATCGGCATGAACATGGGCGCCTACGGCTTTGGGCCGGAGCGCAGCCGCAAGTGGATCGTGGTCGATTGCGGCGTTACCTTCGCCGGGCCGCAGGAGCCGGGCGTCGAACTCATTCTGCCCGATCCGGCATTTCTCGAGGAGAATGCCGACGATATCCTGGCGCTGATCCTTACCCATAGCCACGAAGACCACTACGGCGCCGTGCTCGACCTGTGGCCGGCGTTCGACCGCCCGGTCTACGCCACTGCCTTCACTGCAGCGATGCTGAGCGCCAAGAAGGAATCCGAGGGCATCGTCGAGGATGTCGAGGTCAAGCCGATGCGGGTGGGCAAGCCCTTCACCGTCGGCCCCTTCACCATCGAGGCGATCAACGTCGCCCACTCGATTCCGGAGAGCTGTGCGCTCCTGATCACCACCCCGGTCGGCCGGGTCGTCCATACCGGCGACTGGAAGCTCGACCCGCACCCGGTGGGTGGACCGCCGACCGATGTCGGTCGCTTCGCCCAGATCGGCGAGGACCGTTCGACGCCGATAGCGCTGATCTGCGATTCCACCAACGCCATGAAGGACGGCACCAGCCCGTCGGAGGACGAGGTCGCGTCGACGCTCGAGGCGCTGATCGCCTCGTCGACGCACCGCGTCGCCGTCACCACCTTCGCCTCCAATGTCGGTCGGGTGATTTCGGTGGCCCGCGCCGCGCAGAAGGCCGGCCGCAAGGTGGTGATGTCGGGCAGGGCGCTGCACCGCATCAGCGGCATCGCCCGCGAGCTCGGCATGCTGGAAGGGATCGATCCGTTCCTCGACCAGAACGAGTACAAGGCGCTGCCGCGCTCCAAGGTGGTGCTGCTGTGCACCGGCAGCCAGGGCGAAGCGCGCGCCGCCATCGCCCGCATCGCCCGCGAGGAGCATCCGGAAATCTCGCTCAATGCCGGCGACCGGGTGATCTTTTCGTCCTGGGCCATCCCGGGCAACGAACGTGAAGTCATCGACATCCAGAACATGCTGATCGACCGCGGCGTCGACGTCATCACCCAGACGCACGGGCTGGTGCACACCACCGGCCACCCGCGCCGCGAAGAACTGAAGCGGCTCTACGATCTGATCAAGCCGGAAGTGCTGGTGCCAGTACACGGTGAGGCTGCGCATCTCGAGGCGCACGCACTGCTCGGCCGGCAGCATAGCATCGACACCGTCGTCCATGCCCGCAACGGCGACATGGTGCGGCTGTTCCCCGAGACGACGCAGTTCCCGGGCGAGGTTCGTGTCGGCCAGCTCTATCTCGATGGCAACGTGCTCTGCACGCCCGAAGAGAGCGGCGTAAAGGGCCGCCGCCGGCTCAGCTTTGGCGGCCACATCGTGGTCAGCCTCTGCGTCAATTCTTCCGGCCAGGTGCTGGCCGGGCCGGAAACGGTGATCGAAGGCCTGCCGGACGTCGAGGATGACGATGAGTCGCTGCCCGAGATCGTCCGCCGTGCGGTAACAGGTACGCTCAAGTCGATTCCGCCCAAGCGCCGCAATGACCCAGAACTGGTCAACACGGCGCTGCAGCGGGCGGTCCGCAGCGAGGTTTCGTCCTACTGGGGCCGCAAACCCAATGTAACGGTGTTCGTACACCGAGTCTGAGGCTCGCCATGCAAGTCGGAACGTTCCTCGCGATCTTCTTCGTCACCTGGTGGATCTGCCTGTTCCTGGTGTTGCCGTTCAAGGTGCGCAATCAGGTCGACGCGGGCGAGTGGATCCAGGGGACGGAGCGCGGTGCGCCGGCGGGGATTCTTCGGCTGTGGCCAAAGCTGCTGATCACCACGGTGCTCGCGGCAATCGTCACCGGCCTGCTGCTGTGGGGGCTGACGACCCCGTGGCTGCAGGAATACTGGCGGTAAGCACCCTCGGTAGCCCGACTGGACGCGGTGTCATTCTCGCGAAAGCGGGAACCTCTGTTTTCTTGTCTCCGGCACGATCGCAAACGGAGCTTCCCGCTTTCGCGGGAATGACCCGGTGCCCTGGGGCGGCACCGAGGCGTGACTAGCGCCGCTTGGCTCTTGGTCTCGGCAGTGCATGCGCGTAAGCCATCTCCAGCGCGGCCTTCAGCTCCTCGGCTGAGAGCTTTGCCAGTATCGCCGTAGTCCAGCCCTGGCGGCCCCAGCCATTGTCGATTGGCACGAATGCCTCCGGCGCCAGCATCGCCTTGAACTCCTGCTCGTCGGGGGTGAGCTTCAGGTTGGCGGTGAGCCCGTCGGCGGCGAGGGTGGCGTAGGTGCGGGCGACCTTGAAGGCGCGCCGATCGAAATGCGGCGCCTCGGTTGTGCCGTCGAGCGCCAATGCAATTGCTCTGAAGTCAGAAGAAGTTGTCATCGATTCTTCATCCGCAAATGAAAAAAGCAGGGCCGAAGCCCTGCTTTGTAAAGTTTCTCGACAATACGCTGGTCTTAGGCACACGGTTAGGTGGCTGCCAACGCTCCTCCCTTGACGTTGTCGACGTCCGGCAACTTGCGGTTGCCTGTGTTCTTATGGCGACGGACCCTAACAACTGAATCTGGGGCTGCCAAGCGGATTCTGCATGGCAGCCATCGCATTTTTACATAGTATTCAAGCCATCATTTGGCAGCGACAGGAAGTTGCGCAAAAGCGACGCAGGGCCAAGCGTTTGCCTAAGTTTCGCGCGCTTTTGCGGGCTCCACTTTGCCCCGCTTTGCGGTATAGGGATCGCAATCCGAATCCGGCGCCATCGAGGACCGTACATGCGTTTGAGCCGCTACTTCCTGCCCCTCCTGAAGGAGACGCCGAAAGAGGCCGAGATCGTCTCGCACCAGCTGATGCTGCGTGCCGGCATGATCAAGCAGCAGGCCGCGGGGAGTTACTCCTGGCTGCCGCTCGGCTTCAAGGTGTTGAACAAGGTCATCCGCGTCATCGAAGAGGAGCAGAACCGCTCGGGCGCGGTGCAGCTGCTGATGCCGACCATCCAGTCGGCGGACCTGTGGAAGGAATCCGGCCGCTACGATGCCTACGGCAAGGAGATGCTCCGCATCCAGGACCGGCACGAGCGCGACATGCTGTTCGGGCCGACCAACGAGGAGATGATCACCGACATCTTTCGCACCTATGTGAAGTCCTACAAGGACCTGCCGCTGAACCTCTACCACATCCAGTGGAAGTTCCGCGACGAGGTGCGCCCGCGCTTCGGCACCATGCGCTCGCGCGAGTTCCTGATGAAGGACGCCTACTCGTTCGACCTCGACGAGGCCGGCGCCAAGAAGGCGTTCCAGCGCATGTTCGTCGCCTACCTGCGCACGTTCTATCGGCTCGGCCTTACCGGCATCCCCATGCGCGCCGATACAGGCCCGATCGGCGGCGACATGAGCTACGAGTTCCACGTGCTCGCGGAAACCGGCGAGAGCGCGGTGTTCCTCGACTCTGGCCTGCTGGACAAACCGATCCCTTCGATCGACACCGATTTCACCGGCGACCTGGATCCCATTTTCCAGGACTGGACGTCGCTGTTTGCAGCGACCGACGAGATGACTGACGAGGAAACTTTCCGCGCCTCCGTCTCGGGCAACAACCAGCTCGCCGCCCGCGGCATCGAGGTCGGACACATCTTCTATTTCGGCACCAAGTATTCCGAACCGATGGGCGCCAAGGTGACCGGTCCCGATGGCAAGGATGTCACCGTCCACATGGGCAGTTACGGCATCGGCCCGACCCGGCTGGTGCCTGCCATCATCGAAGCCTCGCATGACGATGCCGGCATCATCTGGCCGGTCAGTGTCGCGCCGTTCGAGGCCGTGGTGATCAACCTCAAGGTCGGCGATGCGGAGAGCGACCGGGCGTCCGAACGGCTCTACGACGATCTGACGCGCGAGGGCATCGACGTGCTGCTCGACGATCGCGACCAGGGCGCCGGCGGCAAGTTCGCTGCGGCCGACCTGATCGGCATCCCGTACCAGTTGATCGTCGGGCCGCGCGGCCTCAAGGACGGCGTGGTCGAGATCAAGCACCGCAAGTCGGGCGAGCGCGAGACACTGTCGATCGAGGAAGCCGTCGGTCGGCTCAAGTCGCTGATCGTGCCGCAGCGGCGGGATAGCGTTTGACCGTTTCTCCGCCCATCGCGGCGAAGGGGCCAGGGCCGTTCTCGCGCTTCGAGTTCCTGGTGGCGGGCCGCTATCTGCGTGCCCGCCGCAAGGAAAAGTTCGCCTCGGTGATCGCGGTCCTGACGCTGCTGGGCGTGGTGCTCGGCGTTGCGACACTGATCGTCGTGATGTCGGTGATGAACGGCTTTCGCACCGAGCTGCTGGGCAAGATCCTTGGCCTCAACGGCCATTTCGTGGTGCAGGCCGCGGCTGGGGGCTTTGACGGCTACGACGACGTGGTGACGCGCCTCGAAGGCGTCGAGGGCGTGCGCTACGCCATCCCCTATGTCGAGGGGCAGGCGCTCGCCTCGGGCAATGCCAGCGCCACCGGCGTGGTGGTCCGCGGCATCAGCGAGGCGTCGCTGGCCAAGCTCGACCTGTTGCGTGAGGGGGCGGCGCTAGGCGGCTGGGACCAGTGGGATGGCAGCCAGGGCGTCGCCATCGGTCAGCGGCTCAGCGAGCGGCTCAACCTTACGCTGGGCGACCAGATCACCATCATCAACCCCAATGGCACCCCGACGCCGTTCGGCATGACCCCCGCCGAATTGTCGCTGCCGGTGAATGTCATCTTCAATATCGGCATGCCCGAATATGACAGCTTCTACGTCTACCTGCCGATGCAGGAGGCGCAGGTCTATTTCCGGCTGTTCGAGGACAAGCTGAAGCCCGGGGTGCAGATGCCCGGGGTGATGGCGACCGACGAAGAGATCGATGCCGCCTATGAGCGTGCCTACAAGGTGAGCGGCGTCGAGGTGTTCGTTGCCGATCCCGACAACATCGCCGGGATGCGCGGAAAGCTGCAGGCGGCGCTGGACGGCGACTTCACCATCACCGACTGGCAGCAGCGCAACGCCACGTTCTTTTCCGCCCTGCAGGTAGAGCGGGTGGTGATGTTCGTCATCCTGTCGCTGATCATCCTTGTCGCCGCCTTCAACATCATCGCCAGCCTCGTGATGCTGGTGAAGGACAAGGGACCCGACATCGCGGTGCTCAGGACCATGGGCGCGACCCGCGGCTCGATCCTGCGCATCTTCTCGATGACCGGCTTCGCCATCGGACTGTCGGGAACCTTCCTCGGCCTGATCCTGGGGCTGGTGTTCGCGATCAACGTGGAAGCGATCCGCTCCACCGTCTCCAACCTCCTCAACATCTCGATCTTCCCGCCCGAACTGTTCCTGATGTCGGCCCTGCCGTCGCGCGTGGACCCGGGCGAGGTGACGGTGGTGGTGCTGCTGTCGCTGGGCTTAACTTTCCTCGCGACGCTCTATCCCGCCTGGCGCGCGGCGCGGCTCGACCCGATCGAGGGGCTGAATCAATGACCGATCGCGCTCCGGCTTCCGATCCCGGCCCATTCTCGCGCTTCGAGTTCCTGGTGGCCGGCCGTTACCTGCGGGCCCGCCGACGTGACCGCTTCGTCTCGGTGATTGCCGCGTTGACGCTGACGGGTATTGCACTTGGGGTGGCGGCCTTGATCGTCGTCACCTCGGTGATGAACGGTTTTAATGCCGAGATCGTCAGCAAGCTGCTGGGCCTCAATGGCCACTTTTCGGCCTATCCGATCGAGGCGCGCTTCACCGACTACGAGAAGTCGGCGTTCCAGATTCAGAGTGTCGACGGCGTGGTGGCGGCGATCCCGTTCGTCGAAGGGCAGGCGCTGGCCTCCGGGGCCAAGGCCGATGCCACCGGGGCGATCGTCCGCGGTGTTTCGCTCGACTCGATCGAGAAGCTCAAGCTGCTGCATGACGGGGCGATCCTCGGCCACTGGGATGGCTGGGACGACGGCAACGGCGTCGCCATCGGGCGGCGCCTGGCCGAAAAGCTCAAGGTCAATATCGGCGACACCGTCACCCTGCTGAGCCCGGATGCATCGGGCCTGCAGAGCGGTGCCCGGCCGCGCACCCGGTCGTTCCCGGTGCAGGTGATCTTCGATCTCGGGATGACCGAGTTCGACAGTTTCTACCTCTACATGCCGCTCAGGCCGGCGCAGGACTATCTCGAAATGTTCGACCGGGTGCTGAAGCCCGATGCGAGCGTGCCGCCGGTTGATGCGGACGAGGCTGACCGCGAGGCCGCTTACGACCGGATCTATCGCGCCACGGCGATCGAGGTGTTCATAGCCGATCCGAACGCGCTCGATGCGATGCGGCTGAAGATCGGCCAAGAGATCGAGCGGCCTTTGATTCTCTCGGACTGGCGGCAGCAGCACCAGAACTTCTTCGATGCGCTGCAGACCCAGGGCAGCGTGATGTTCGTCATCCTGTCGATGATCGTCGTCGTCGCGGCGTTCAACATCATCTCCAGCCTGATCATGCTGGTGAAGGACAAGGGCACCGATATCGCGGTGCTGCGCACCATGGGCGCCACCCGTGGCTCGATCATGCGAATCTTCGGCATCGCGGGCGTGGCGATCGGCGTCGGCGGCACGCTGCTCGGCTTGGCGCTGGGGTTGGTGATTGCCGCCAATGCCGAGGCGATCCGGGCGTTCCTGTCGAGCGTACTCGGCTTCACCATCTTTCCGCCCGAGGTGTTCTTCCTGTCCTCGCTGCCCAGCCGTACCAACCCATCAGAAGTGATCGCCATCGTCGCCGTCGCCATGGGCTTGTCCTTCCTCGCGACGCTCTATCCCGCCTGGCGCGCCGCCCAATACGATCCTGTCGAGGCCCTTCGCTATGAGTGACGTCCACCTGAAGCTCGCCAAGGTGCATCGCCACTACGGCGAGGGCGACACGCTGGTGCGGGTGCTCGAGGCGGCCGACCTCGAGGTCAAGGGCGGCGAGCTCGTCGCTATCGTCGCGCCGTCGGGGGCCGGCAAATCGACGCTGCTGCACATTTCAGGGCTGCTGGAGCGGCCACAGGGCGGCGAGGTCGAGATCACCGGCGTGCCGACCAGCAAGCTCAACGAGCGCGGCCGGACGCTCTTGCGCCGCGATACCATCGGCTACGTCTACCAGTTCCATCACCTGTTGCCGGAGTTCTCGGCGCTCGAGAACGTCACCATGCCGCAACTGATCGCCGGACGGGATCGCGCGGCGGCGGAGAAGCGGGCCATGCAACTGCTCGATATCCTCGGCATCGCGCCGCGGGCCCAGCATCGACCGGCCGAGCTTTCAGGCGGCGAGCAGCAGCGCGTCGCCATTGCCCGCGCCGCGGCCAACCATCCACGGATCATCCTCGCGGACGAACCCACCGGCAACCTCGACCCGGCCACCAGCGATGTGGTGTTCGATGCGCTTGCATCGCTGATCCGGGAAGAGGGCGCCGCGGCGCTGATCGCCACGCATAACCACGAGCTGGCCCGGCGGGCGAACCGCATCGTGACGCTGCGCGGCGGGCTGATCGAGCCGATCACGCTGTAGGCGGCTTGTGGTTCAACGCAAGTAGGGCGGCCTGCGTCTCCTCTCCCCTCAGGGGAGAGGGTAGTGCAGCTAGGACCGTCAGGTCCGTAGCGGAGCTAGGGTGAGGGGTTCAGCTTCTCAGTGAGCGCTCGCTGCACCGCTTCACCCCTCATCCGGCGCTTCGCGCCACCTTCTCCCGCGGGAGGCGCTATTGCGCCCCCTTGGAGGGGAGAAGCGACCCGAGCCGCTTGCACGTGGGCGAAATGGGTGAGAGCACCAGAGGTCGCTAGCCGTCTGGCCGCATCTCGTCCTCATCACCCTCGCTGGCGCGCCGCAGCCGCTCACGATCGAGCAGGGTGTTCACCCGGGTCCTGAGGCCACGGATCTGTCGGGCCTGGCGCTCGTTGGTATCCCGGAGCTGGCGGATACGCGTCTCGGCGGCTTCCTGATGGTTGATGTCCCATTCGCGCACGCGGCGGACCACCACCTTGGTTTCAGGCGGCGGCTCCAGCAGCGTATCCCAGTCGGTCCCCAGCGAAGCGACCAGCTTATGCGCGGCGAGCGCGGCGGAGTCGCGTTCGCCCGGTTGGTCCGATCCGAGCAGTTTCAGGATGCGGATGAGTTTCTTGCGGGTGCGGGCATCTATCGCCATGGGGCAAGGGGTAACCGCATCGCTACGCGAAATCCAGCCGCCTCACTTCCCCCATGATGGGAGAAGTGCAAAACAGCGGGCTCCAGAGACGTTCACAGCCTAGCGCTTCGGCGCCATCAGCGCCGTCACTTCGGCGAAGGTGATGGCGTTATCGAGATAGGTGGCGGTGCCGGGGCCCAGGAGCTCCATCGACGCGTCCCTGAGGCCGGTCAGTGCGGCGCGTGCGAACGAGCTGCCGGTGCTTACCCGACGCACGCCGGCGGCGGCGAGGTCGGCGAGAGAGTAGGGGGTGTTCTTGGCCCCAAGCACGACATTCACCGGTTTTGTCACTGACGCGCAGACCGTCCGGATGGCATCTAGGTTGGGCAGTCCCGGAGCGAACAGCACGTCGGCGCCGGCTTTCTCATAGGCCTGCAGGCGGCGAATGGTGTCGTCGAGGTCGTTGCGGCCATGGAGGAAGTTCTCGGCACGCGCGACGAAGGTGAACGGGAAGGAACGGGCATGCGCAGCCTCGGCTGCGGCAGCGACCCGTTCGACCGAGAGGTTGAAGTCGTAGATCGGATCGGCCGCGTTGCCCGTCGCGTCCTCGATCGAGCTGCCCACCAGGCCCACCTCGGCAGCGAGGCGCGTGGTTTCGGCGGCGTCCTCGGGCGTGTCGCCATAGCCGTTCTCAAGGTCGGCGCTCACCGGCAGGTCGGTCGCGGCGACGATGTCGGCCGCGTTGCGCAGGGCCTCATCGCGGCTGACGCTGCCTTCGCCGTCGCGGCGGCCGAGGGCAAAGGCGAGGCCGGCGCTGGTCGTCGCGAGCGCCTTGAACCCGAAGCCGGCGAGGAGGCGCGCGCTACCGGCATCCCACGGGTTGGGGATGACGAACAGCGGGCCCTGGTGAAGGGCCTGGAAACGCTCGGCTTTCTGGTCCTGGTTCAACACTCGTTCTCCTTACGGCTTGGTGGATCGGCGACTCGCGCGTTAACCACGTATTCATGGCTAGGCCGATGACGCTAGACAAGAACAAATTGAGAACATAAAAGAACGGAACAGAAACTTTGGAGGTTCCGATGCTCTCTTTCGTCAAGGATCTGCTGGCTTTCGTCACCATCTGCGGCTTCTCGGTCGCCTCGCTGACCTGGATGGATATCGCTGCCCGACTCGTGTGACGAGCTGTGGATTGACGTCCTCGTGTGTGGCCGTGGTGCCGCCACGGGGTTAGGAACGACGAATGGCTGGCCCCGGCTTTATTCACCTGCACGTACACTCGGCTTACTCGCTCCTCGAGGGAGCGCTGCCGCTTTCGAAGCTGCTCGATCTCGCCAAGGCGGACAAGCAGCCGGCGCTCGGCATCGCCGACACCAATAACCTGTTCGGCGCGCTGGAGTTCTCCGAGAAAGCGGCAGGGAAGGGAATCCAGCCGCTGATCGGCGTCGAACTGGCCGTCGACTTCTCTGCCATGGAGGACAGCCAGGATCGCATGCAGGAGCGCGGCCATGATCGCGGCCGTTATGGCAAGGGCGGGCTGGTGCTGCTGGCGGCGTCAGAGACCGGCTTCGCCAATCTGTCCGGTCTCGTCAGCCGTGCTCACCTCGAAGGCGAGAATGGGCGCGCCGCCGCAAAGCTCGACTGGCTGCAGCGCGAGGCGCTCGAGGGCATCATCTGCCTCAGCGGTGGCCCGGAAGGCGCCATCGACCCGTGGTTCGCCAACAATGTGGATGCGATTGCGCTCGGTCGGCTCGACCGGCTGCGTGAACTGTTCGGCGACCGGCTCTATATCGAGCTGCAGCGGCATGGCCGCCCGCAGGAAACGCTGAACGAAGCCAAGCTCCTGGATTACGCCTATGCCCGCGGCGTGCCGCTGGTCGCCACCAACGAGCCGTTCTATCCCGGCCCGAGCGATCACGAGGCGCATGACGCGCTGCTGGCGATCGCCGGCGGTACGGTCGTCGCGCAGACCGAGCGCCGCAAACTCACCGATCAGCACTATTTCAAGACCCGCGAGGAGATGCAAAAACTCTTCGCCGACCTGCCCGAAGCGCTCGACAACACCATCGAGATCGCGCAACGCATCGGTTACCGGCCGAAGAAGCGCAACCCGGTGCTGCCGACCTTTGCCGCGTCCCCGGGGCAGTCGGCCGAGGAGGCAGTAGCCGCCGAGGCGCAGGCGCTGGCGCACATGGCGCGCACCGGACTCGAAGAACGCTTCCGTGTCGTCGGCGTCGCTCCGGGCAAGACCGAGGAAATCTATCGCGAACGGCTGGAATACGAGCTCGGTATCATCGAGCGGATGAAGTACCCCGGCTACTTCCTTATCGTCGCCGACTTCATCCAGTGGGCCAAGGCGCAGGACATTCCAGTCGGCCCGGGCCGCGGCTCCGGCGCCGGCTCGCTGGTGGCCTATGCCACCACCATCACCGACCTTGATCCGCTCGCCTATAACCTGCTGTTCGAGCGCTTCCTCAACCCCGAACGCGTGTCGATGCCGGACTTCGACATCGACTTCTGCCAGGATCGCCGCGAAGAGGTGATCCGCTACGTTCAGCGGAAATACGGCGAGGCGCAGGTCGCGCAGATCATCACCTTCGGTACGCTGCAGGCGCGCGCCGTGCTGCGTGACGTCGGCCGCGTGCTGCAGATGCCGTATGGGCAGGTCGACCGGATCGCGAAGCTCGTGCCGGCCAACCCGGCTGACCCCTGGACGCTCGAGCGCTCGCTGAAGGAAGTGCCGCAGCTCCAGCAACTGGCTGACGAAGACGAACAGGTTCGCGACCTGCTGGCCATCGGACAGAAGCTCGAGGGGCTTTACCGCCACGCCTCGACCCATGCCGCCGGTATCGTCATCGGCGACCGGCCGCTGCAGGAGCTGGCGCCGCTCTACCGCGATCCGCGCTCGGACATGCCGGTCAGCCAGTACAATATGAAATGGTCGGAAACGGCCGGTCTGGTGAAGTTCGACTTCCTCGGGCTGAAGACGCTGACCACCATCAAGCGCGCCGTCGACATGATCAATCGCAGCGGCGACGGCAAGTTCCGCATCGAAGACATCCCGATCACCGACGAGAAGACCTACAAGCTCTATTCGATCGGCGACACCGCCGGGGTGTTCCAGGTGGAAGGCGCCGGCATGCGCCGGGCGCTCGTCGACATGAAGCCCGACCGTTTCGAGGACATCATCGCCCTGGTGGCGCTTTACCGCCCCGGTCCGATGGAGAACATCCCGACGTTCAACGCTCGTAAGCGCGGCGACGAGGATATCGAGTATCCGCACGAGGCGCTCAGCACCGTGCTCGACGAGACCTATGGCATCATCGTCTACCAGGAACAGGTGATGCAGATCGCGCAGATCCTTTCCGGCTATTCGCTGGGCGAAGCCGATATGCTGCGCCGCGCCATGGGCAAGAAGATCAAGGCAGAAATGGACGCGCAGCGGGCGCGCTTCCAGGAAGGCGCAATCAAGTACGGCCTGAAAAAGGGCCTCGCCGACACCATCTTCGACCTGCTCGCCAAGTTCGCCAACTACGGCTTCAACAAGTCGCACGCCGCGACCTATGCGCTGGTCAGCTACCAGACAGCCTATCTCAAGGCGCATTACCCGCACGAGTTCTTCGCGGCGACCATGACGCTCGATATGGGCAATACCGACAAGCTCAACGAATTCCGGCAGGACGCCAAGAAGCACGGCATCGAGATCGTGCCGCCCTGCGTCAACCGCTCGGACGCGGTGTTCAACACCCACGACGGCAAGGTGTTTTATGCCATCGGCGCGGTGAAGGGCGTGGGGCAGGCGGTGGCCGAACACATCATGGAGGCGCGCGGCGACAAGCCGTTCGCCGACCTCGGAGATTTTGCTACCAGGGTGGATGCGCGGATCATCAACCGCCGCACGCTGGAAGCGCTGATCAATGCGGGAGCCTTCGATCAACTGGTGCCGCGGCGCGAGCAGGCGTTCGCCGCCATCGACGCGATTGTTGCGACGGCACAGCGCACCAATGCCAATGCTGCCGACGGCATCATGGATATGTTCGCGGCCGACCGCCCGGAGCCGATCCTGCTCAATCAAGCGGTAACCAACTGGTCACCTGCGGAGCGGCTGTCGCGCGAGCACGGGGCGATCGGCTTCCACCTCTCTGGTCATCCGCTCGACCAGTATGCCGAACTGTTCGACCGGCTGCGGGTGACGCCCTACGCCGATTTCGAGCGGGCGGTGAAGGAAGCCGACGCGCGGGCAGGGCGGCTTGCCGGCACCATCGCAACCCGTAACGACCGGCGTACCAAAAAGGGTACGCCGATGGCGATTATCAGCCTGTCGGACGCCAGCGGCGGCTACGAGGTGATCGCCTTTTCCGAGCAGATCAGCCAGTTCACCAATGTGCTGCAGCCGGGCAAATCCGTGGTGCTGACGGTGGAGGCCGATGAGCGCCCCGATGGCATCAGTTTGAGGCTGATCAATGCCGAGCCGATCGACGGCCTCGCCGAAAAGATCGGCCGGCGCCTCACGGTGTTCGCCGGCTCCGAAAAGTGCCTCGCCCCGATCGCTTCGCAGCTCAAGCCCGGCGGTGAAGGTCAGGTCAGCTTCATCGTCATCCGCGATGCCGGCGCAAAGGAATACGAGATCGAACTGAAGGGCGGCTACCGCCTCAGCGCCGAAATCGCCGGCAGCATCAAGGCGATGGAAGGTGTGGTGGACGTGCGGCTGAACTAGCCACGGATACTCGCACGGGGGACGGCGAATGTTCTGGAGCCCACTTGTCGGTCTCGTTGCAGCCGGCCTCATGTTTGTGGTCCCGGGCTTGAAAAGTACGCTCGCGGTGCTGTCGCTGTCGTTCGGAGTCTTTGCTGCGATCTGGGTTGGCACGAACCTGCCCGATGTGATCTGCAACAGCGACATGTGCCGGCGTGGAGCTGGGCTGTACGATCTGATCAGGGTCGCGGTGGTCGGTGGTTCAGCGTCATTGGTCGCGGCGGCTGCATGCTGGCGGCTCTTGTCGCGACTGCGGGAACGCCGCGATGCGGCGCGGGCGGACGCGTTCTGGCGTGACGCTGGGTAGCCCAGCTTTCGACGCGCTTGCCCCGCACCCTTGCCTATGACAGCAAAACCCCCTATATGCGCGGCGCGTCCGGATAACCGGGCGTAATTCACACGCGAAGCGCGGCGCCGCGGCACTAAGGCCGATGGTTCCAACCGGTGGCGGGACATCCCGCCGCAAACGCTCGCGGAGGCAATAACCGGTAAAGGAAGCCTTCCATGGCATTGCCCGATTTTTCCATGCGTCAGCTGCTCGAAGCAGGTGTTCACTTCGGCCACCAGAAGCACCGCTGGAACCCCAAGATGGAACGCCACATTTTCGGCGTCCGCAACGACATCCACATTCTCGACCTGTCGCAGACCGTTCCGGCCCTGCAGCGCGCGCTGCAGCTGATCTCGGACACCGTCGCTGACGGCGGTCGCGTGCTGTTCGTCGGCACCAAGCGCCAGGCCGCTCCGGTCGTCGCCGAGGCTGCTCGCCAGTCCGCCCAGTACTACGTCAACTCGCGCTGGCTCGGCGGCACGCTGACCAACTGGCAGACCATTTCGAACTCGATCGCCCGTCTGCGCGAACTCGAGGCCCAGCAGGCCGAGGGCGGCCACGGCCTGACCAAGAAGGAGCTGCTGCTCCTCAGCCGTGAGCAGGAGCGCCTCGAGCGCGACCTCGGCGGCATCAAGGACATGGGTAACCTGCCGAACCTGTTGTTCGTGATCGACACCAACAAGGAAGCGAACGCCATCAAGGAGGCCAAGCGTCTTGGCATCCCGGTGATCGCGATCGTCGACTCGAACTCGGATCCGGACACCGTCGATTTCGCCATTCCGGGCAATGACGACGCGGCCCGCGCGCTCGAGCTTTACTGCTCGCTGGTGTCGCGCGCAGCCATCGACGGCATTGGCCGTTCGGCCGCCGGCCGTGGCGCCGACCTGGGCGCTTCCGCCGAGGCTCCGGAAGAGCCGGCGCTCAGCGCCGAAGACGCCGACACGTCGTCCGCCAACTAATCCGGTTCCCTCCGGGTTACGCATTCGAACAATGGCGCGGCTCCGGGCAAGGGGCCGCGGAAAGGTGATATCAAATGGCTGTTTCCGCTCAGCAGGTTAAAGAGCTCCGCGAACTGACCGGCGTGGGGATGATGGACTGCAAGAAGGCCCTCGAGGAGACCGGTGGCGACATGGAAGCGGCAGTCGATTGGCTGCGCACCCGTGGTCTGGCCAAGGCCGCCAAGAAGGCTGGCCGCGTCGCGGCTGAGGGCCTGGTCGGCGTATCGATCGACGGCACCCGCGCTGCGATCGTCGAGGTGAACTCCGAGACCGACTTCGTTGCTCGCAACGACCAGTTCCAGACCATCGTCGGCAACATCGCCAAGCTCGCCCTCGACGCCAACGGTGACGTGAGCAAGCTCAGCGAGATGCCGTATCCGGGTTCGGGCCGTTCCGCTTCGGCGGAACTGACCGATGCGATCGCCAAGATCGGCGAGAACATGAACCTGCGCCGCACCGGCACGCTCACCGTCAAGGACGGCGTAATCGGCTCGTACGTGCACAACTCCGTGGCTCCCGGCCTCGGCAAGCTCGGCGTGATCGTCGGGCTGGAGTCGACCGGTGACAAGGCGGCGCTCAATGCCCTGGGCAAGCAGCTCGCCATGCACATCGCCAACACCAAGCCGCTGAGCGTGTCGCCCGACGACATCGATCAGGACGTGGTGGCCCGCGAGCGCGCCATCTTCACAGAGCAGGCCAGGGAATCCGGCAAGCCGGAAGCCGTCATCGAGAAGATGATCGAAGGCCGCGTGCGCAAGTTCTACGAGGAAGTGACCCTGCTTTCACAGGTGTTCGTGATCGACGGCGAGACCAAGATCGCCGACGTGGTCAAGAACGCCGAGAAGGATGTCGGCGCCCCGATCAAGGTGACGGGCTTCGTTGCCTATGCGCTCGGCGAAGGCATCGCCAAGGAAGAGACCGACTTCGCTGCCGAAGTTGCTGCCACAGCCGGCGTGAAGTAAGACGCGGGATAAGTTTCGGACGGGCTGGTCACCAGCCCGTCCGAATATGCCATAACCGCCGGCGACGCCCCTAGATTCGGGCATTGTTGCGCACCTCGGGAGACTGACGAATGGCCAAATCCGCCTACAAACGGATTCTGCTGAAAGTCTCCGGCGAAGTGCTTGCCGGCGACCAATCCTTCGGCATCGAGCCGAAATTCCTCCACGCCATGGCTGACCAGATCGCGGAAGTCGCCAAGAGCGGCGTCCAGGTGGCGATCGTCATCGGCGCGGGCAATATCTTCCGCGGCATGGCCGTGGCCGCCAAGGGCGGCGACCGGGTCACCAGCGACCTGATGGGCATGCTGGGCACGGTGATCAACTCGCTGGCGCTCGGCGACGCCATCGAGCAGAAGGGCCTCAAGGTCAAAGTCTATTCCAACGTGCCGATGGAGACCGTGGCCGATACGTTCACGGCCCGCGACGCCAACCTGGCCCTGGCCGACGGCTACGTCGTAGTCTGCGCCGGCGGCACCGGCAGCCCGTTCTTCACCACCGACACGGCGGCCGCGCTCAAGGCGATCGAGCTCAGATGCGACGTGCTGCTCAAGGGCACCAAGGTCGATGGGGTCTATTCCGAAGACCCCAAGAAGAACCCCAAGGCGCTGCGCTTCGAGACGATCAGCCATGAAGAAGTGATCGCCAAGGACCTGCGGGTCATGGATACCGCGGCCTTCGCGCTTGCCCGCGACAACGGCTTGCCGATAATTGTTTATGCGCTCGACGACAAGGAAGGCCTCAAAGGCGTCCTGGCCGGTCGGGCAAGGAGTACACGCGTCGGCTAAGGCGCGGGATATCAAGGAGTTTTACGATGGCCGAGGCATTCTCGCTGCCCGCACTCAAGGACCGGATGCAGAAGTCGATCGTCTCGCTCAGGGACGAATTGGCTGGCCTCAGGACCGGTCGCGCAAGCGCCAGCCTGCTGGAGCCCGTAACGGTCGAGGCCTATGGCGGTCGCATGCCGCTCAACCAGGTGGCGACGGTCACCGTGCCGGAAGCCCGCATGCTCAGCGTGCAGGTGTGGGACCGCACCCTCGCCGGCGCTGTGGAGAAGGCCATTCGCAATTCTGGCCTCGGCCTCAACCCGGCGGCCGAAGGCGTGGTGATCCGCGTGCCGCTGCCGGAGCTCAATGAAGAGCGCCGCCGTGACTTGACCAAGGTTGCGCATAATTATGCCGAGCAGGCGCGCGTCGCCGTCCGCCATATCCGTCGCGACGGTATGGATCTGCTCAAGAAGCTCGAAAAGGACGGCGACCTGAGCCAGGACGACAGCCGCAAGTTGGGCGATCAGGTACAGCAGGCGACCGACGCCGCGGTGGCCGATATCGACAATGTGCTGGCCGTCAAGGAACAGGAAATCATGCAGGTCTAGTATAGGCCTGTAACGCGCTGCCCCTGGAGGGCGTCTATGTCCGCCGATACTGCCGTCGCCACGACGCTCAACGAGAAGCCTGGCCTCAAGATTCCCGCCCACCTGGCGGTTATCATGGACGGCAATGGCCGCTGGGCGAAGGCACGCGGCAAGGTGCGGACGGAAGGGCATGTCGAGGGCGTCAAGGCGCTCCGCCGGTTGGTCGACCTCTCGATCCGCTACGGCGTCAAGCACCTGACGGTGTTCAGCTTCTCATCGGAGAACTGGAGCCGGCCGCGCGATGAAGTGAACTTCATCTTCGGGCTGCTGCACCGGTTCGTCGCCTCGGACCTGGCGACGCTGATCCAGAACAATGTCCGGGTGCGGATCATCGGCACCCGCACCGGCCTCGACGAAGCGCTGAAGCGGCTGATCGACGAGGTGCAGTCCAAGACCGCCCGCAATACCGGCCTCGAGCTGATCGTCGCCTTCAACTATGGCGGCAAATCCGAACTCACCGAGGCGACGAAGGCGATCGCGCAGGCAGTGGCGTCGGGCAAGTTGCGCGTCGAGGACATCACCGAAGAGACCATCGCGCGGGCGCTTTACACCTCCGGCACGCCGGATCCGGACCTGATCATCCGCACCAGCGGCGAGCAGCGCGTGTCGAACTTCCTGCTCTGGCAGGGCGCCTATTCCGAGCTGGTGTTCGTCGAGGAAAACTGGCCCGATTTCGGCGAGCAGGTCTTCCTGAAGGCGCTCGACGAATATTCCTCGCGCAGCCGACGCTTTGGCGGGATCGAGTCGAGGAGCCAGTGAGCGCACCGGAGGACCAGCGTCCCCAGTTCAACCCGCTTGCCCGTCGGTCCTGGACCGACCTCGGTCCCCGTTTTGCTTCGGCAATCGTCCTGCTCGTCATGGCCGGTGTGGGCCTCTATTTCGGCTCCTACGTCTTCGCTGCGCTCGTCGCCGTCGTCTTCGCCGGTTGCTATCGCGAGTGGGAACGGATGGTGACGCTGAAGCCGCTGACCGCGGTCGGCGGTGCGCTGATCGGCCTGCTGTTGATCGCCGCGCTGATCTATCCTGCGTTCGGGCCGTTGGCGTCGCTCGGTGCAGTGGCGGCGGCTGCCGTGGTTGCCGCGTTCGGTGATTCAGGTACCCGCCTGTGGCGTATCGGCGGCGTGGTGTTCTACGGCATCGTCATCATCGCGGTGCTGCTCATCCGCGGCGACGCAACCTGGAACCAGCCGGGAGTGTTCGACAGCGGGCTCTGGGCCGGCCTGCTGCTCGGCTGCGTGATCTGGGCCACCGATACCGGCGCCTTCTTCACCGGTCGCCAGGTCGGTGGCGAGAAGCTGGCGCCGGATATTTCTCCGTCCAAGACCTGGTCGGGCGCCATCGGCGGCTTTGCACTGGGCACGCTGGTCGGGCTGGTGGTCTGGCTGCTGGTGGTGCCGCAATCGCCGTGGTGGATCGGGCTGGCGTTGTGCGCCACCCTCAGCATTCTGGGGCAGTTCGGCGATCTGGCGGAGAGTGCCATCAAGCGGCGTTTCCGGATCAAGGATTCCGGCGATATCATCCCCGGGCATGGTGGTCTGATGGACCGGCTCGACAGCCTGACGCTGAGCTCGATCTTCCTTTGTGTGGTGGGCGTCCTACATAGCGGCTTCGGCGCGGTGGCGTCCGGTTTCCTGGTCTGGTGACACCGCAACGCCGCGCCATATCGCAATCTTAACGCATTCGGCCCCTAGGCTCTAAGCCGCTGCGGGGCGTTCGGAACCGACGACATGGACTTTGTTTTCTGGCTGCTTTCCTATGTGGTGCCGTTTCTGGTGGTGCTCACCATCATCGTGTTCGTGCACGAGATGGGACACTATCTGGTGGCGCGCTGGAACGGCATTGCCATCCAGGCCTTCTCAATCGGCTTCGGTCCGGAGCTGATCGGCTTCAACGACAAGCACGGAACGCGTTGGAAGCTCTCGGCGATCCCGCTCGGGGGCTATGTCCGCTTCGTCGGCGACATGAATGCCGCGAGCATGCCGGACGAGGCGTTCATTGAGCGCGCCGGCCCCGAGTTGAGCCGGCAACTGTTCGTCAACAAGAACGTCTGGCAGCGCATCTCGGTGGTGATCGCCGGGCCGGTCGCAAACATCATCTTCACTCTGTTGGTGCTGTACGCACTGCTGCTCGGCTATGGCCGCTACACCATCCCGGCGGTCCTCGACACCGTGCCGGTGGAATCGGTAGCCGGGCAGGCGGGGCTCGCCGAGGGCGACCGCATTGTCTCTGTCGATGGCTATGCGGTGCGTGGCTTCGAGGATTTCCAACGTCTGATCGCGACTGCGCCCGAGCGTCAGGTGCGCATTACCTTCGATCGCGCCGGGCGGACCGAAACCGTCACCGCCGTGCCGCAGGCCGTGACAACCACCGACCGGTTCGGCAATTCACATCGCATCGGACGTCTCGGCGTCACGAAGAACGTCGACCAGTCCGACGTCGTGCTCTACCGGCCCAACCCGGTCGAGGCGATCGGCATGACGTTCGAGGAGGTGCGCTTCATCGTCGATCGCACGGTGGCGTTCCTCGGCGATTTCTTTGTCGGTCGGGGCGACGTCGAACAACTCGGCGGTCCGGTGAAGGTGGCCAAGGTCTCGGGGGAGGTTGCTAGTCTCGGCATCGTGGCGCTGATCAACCTGATGGCGCTGCTGTCGCTGAACATCGGCATCTTCAACCTGTTGCCGATTCCCGTGCTCGATGGAGGTCATCTGGTTTACTACCTGGCCGAAGCGGCGCGCGGGAAGCCCTTGAGCCAGAGGGTCCAGGACATCGGAAATCGCTTCGGCCTGGCCGTCGTTTTCACCTTGATGGTCTTCACGACGTTCAACGACACCATCCTGAGCTACTTCCGCAGTCTGGGGTAAGAGCGGCGTGGCGCCCCCCCAGCGCGGCATAGCCACATTGTCGCCGCGCCTCCGACGCATTTGCTCGAATGCCCCTACATTCCCGTTAACCCTTGGATAAGCTTAGTTTTCTAGGTGTTGCAGGAATACACGAGGGCCAATCTTTCGCTAACCTCGAAGCCCTTCGCGGCTTGTCCGTGGTTAAAATTCCAGTAAAAGCTTTTGATGGAGTTAGCTGGGGACGCTGTGCATGGCGATTCCCGGCGTAGGTCGCACGAGGCAATAAGAATCATGACGAACCCGAAAAAGCTGATGCGCGGTATCTTTGTAGCGCTCGCCCTCGTGGCAGCGCCGCTTGCTGGCGTCAGCGGTACATTCATCGGGGTCGATGCGGCCCAGGCTCAGCAGCAACGCCTCATCTCGGCGGTGCTGTTTGAAGGCAATAGTGGCTTCTCCGACGCCCAACTGCTCGCGATGGTCAACGTTGCGGAGCAGGGAACCTTTACCGAAGGCGGCCTCGCGGCTGACGCCGAGTCGATCCGCCTCGCCTATGTCGGCAAGGGCTATATGGGGGTGACGGTCACGCCGCGGGTCGAGCAGTCCGAGAGCGGCCGCGCCCGCATCACCTTCGTGGTCAATGAAGGGCAGCGCACCGGCATCGCCGCGATCAATTTCACCGGCAACAACTCGATCAGCTCGGGCACGCTCAAGTCCATCATCCGGACCCATGAGACGAGCCTGCTGAGCTGGCTGTTCCGCGACGACACCTACAGCGAAGATCTGCTGACGGTCGACCGTGGGCTGATCGAGCTCTACTACATGAACCACGGTTACCCGGATGCGCAGGTGACGTCGGCCGTCGGCGAGTACGACGCGTCGCGGAACGCGTATTTCGTGAACTTCACCATCTCCGAGGGCGAGCGCTATCGCTTCGGTCAGATCGGTGTCGAGACTTCGATCCCGGGTCTGAACCCCGACGCCATGACGGGTGCGATCCGCACCGGCAAGGGCGGTACCTATTCGCTCGCCGACCTGCAGAAGTCGCAGGAAGACCTGGCCTTCGAGGCGACCGCGCAGGGCTACGCCTTCGCCGACGTTCGTCCGCGTGTCGATCGCGACGTGGCCAACAGCACCTTCAACGTCACCTACCTGGTTGACGAGGGCGCCCGCATCTATGTCGAGCGCATCAACATCAGCGGCAACACCAAGACCCGTGACGCCGTCATCCGTCGCGAGCTGGATTTCGGTGAAGGCGACCCCTTCAACCGTTCGATGGTGCAGCGCGGCAAGACCCGTATCGAGGGTCTCGGCTTCTTCAAGACGGTCGCCTTTGACATGCAGCAGGGGAGCGCTCCCGATAAGGTGGTCATCAACATCACTGTCGAAGAGCAGTCGACCGGCGACTACGGCCTGACCGCGGGCTTCGACTCGAGCTCCGGCCTCTTGGGCGAAGTGTCGGTCACCGAGCGCAATTTCCTCGGTCGCGGCCAGTATGTCCGCGCCGCAGTGAGCGCCTCGGAGTCGGGCCAGAGCTTCGACTTCTCGTTCACAGAGCCCCGTTTCATGGGCCTGCGCATGTCCTCTGGCTTCGACGTCTACCACCGCATCGTTGGTGAGACGACGAGCAACATCTACGGCACGACTGCAACTGGTGGGCAGATTCGCTTCGGCGCTCCGATCACTACCGACCTGAGCGGCAGCGTGTTCGTCGGTCTCGAGCAGAAGACTATCGCGGATAATCTGATGTGGGATCACGACAACAACGACGCGACCCCCGAGGTTCTGCACACCACGTCCGACATCGTTTCGGATGGCGAGGTGCGTGAGAAGGCGTGGGTTGGTTACTCGCTGGCGTACAACACGCTCGACGACACGAAGCATCCGACTGAGGGTATCTACGCAACGTTCTCGCAGCAGTATATCGGCTGGGACTACAACCTCCTGAAGACCGAGGCCAAGGCGCGCTACTTCATGCCGCTGCTGTCCGACTGGAACGTCATCGGTAGTGTCAAGGGGCAGGCCGGCTACATCGCCGCACTCGATGGTGGCCAGGTGCACCCGCTCGAGGCTTTCCGCAGCGCCGGTTCGCTGGTCCGCGGCTTCCAGAGCGGTGGCATGGGTCCCAAGCTCGACAGCACGGGCGAACTCCTCGGCTTCACGTCGTATGTTGCGGCCTCGGCGGAGATCGAGTTCCCGATCCCGATCCTGCCCGAGACCTATGGTGTGCGCGGCTCGGTGTGGGCTGACGCGGCTCTCATCGACGGCAACGGCGGTGTCGGCGGCATGGGCATTATCGATCCGGGTACCATCGACCAGAACTTCAAGTCGTCGGTTGGCGCCTCGATCATCTGGGACAGCCCGTTCGGTCCGCTGCGTGGCGACTTCGCCCACGTGCTGAACAAGGCGACCGACGACAAGACCCAGGTCTTCTCGCTCACGCTGCAGCAGCTGCTGTAATCGGTCGGCCGGCGCGATCGCCGGCCTTCCTCCTGGTTCTCGAGGCCGCGGCGCGGTTGCCCCGCGGCCTCTTTGTTGTGTAATGACAGCCATGGTCGATACGCGCTTCCATTCCTCGTCGGGACCGATTTCGCTTGGTGTCGTGCTGTCGACGCTGGGCCGGAAGGTCGATGTCGACGAGCGGCGAGCAGCCGAACTGGTGATCAGCGGGGCCGAAGAGCTGCCCCTGGCGGGACCCGGCCATCTGGCCCTCGCCGCGCAGGCGGAGTACCGCGCAGCCCTCGCCGAGACCGGCGCCGGCGCTGTGATCGTCCACCCGAAGTTCCTTGCCGATGTGCCCGCTGGGGCCGTGCCCATTGTCGACGAGCGACCGCATGAGCTGTTCGTCGACCTGTTGGAACGGCTCTATCCGCTCGGCACCCGCGGTGTCGCAGCAGGACTGTTCGAGGCCGGCGGACCAGCTCCCTTCATCGAGGAGGGGGTACGGATCGGCGCCAATGTGGTGATCGCTCCAGGCGTCGAGATCGGCCGCAACACGATCATCGGGCCCAATACAGTCATCGGCCGGGGCGTGACGATCGGCCGGAATGCGGTGATCGCCTCGAATGTCTCGATCGAGTGCGCATATCTGGGCAACAACGTCGTGCTGCACGCAGGCGTGCGGATCGGCAGCGAGGGATTCGGCTGGCTGGGGCAGGGACGCTCCAACCGCAAGATCCCGCAGTTGGGGCGGGTGATCGTACAGGACGGGGTCGAGATCGGCGCCAATTCGACAGTCGATCGCGGCGCGCTGGGCGACACGGTGATCGGCGAGGGCACCAAGGTCGACAACCTTGTGCAGATTGGCCACAACTCGCGCATCGGACGGTATTGCCTCATCGCTGGTACCTGCGGTATCGGCGGCGGCACGATCATCGGCGATAACGTGCTGGTGGGCGGCGGTGCCGGAACGGCGGGACACTTGCGGATCGGCAATGGCAGCATATTGTCGGCCCGATGCCTGGTTACGAAAGACGTGCCGGCGGGCGCGAGAGTCGGAGGCTATCCGGCGCAGGACCTCAAGGCCTGGCAGCGCGAGATAGCCATGTTACGGCGACTGAACAAAAGGGGACGAGAGTGACGGTTACCAACGAGGCGCCAGCGAGCGAGACGAGAGAACTCTCCTCGATGGACATCGGTCGGATCCTTCAGGTTCTGCCCCATCGCTATCCGTTCCTGCTGATCGACCGAATCATCGAGATCGACGGCGACAACTCCGGTATCGGCATCAAGAACGTCACGTTCAACGAGCCCATCTTCCAGGGGCACTTTCCGGACGCACCGGTGTTCCCGGGCGTGCTGATCATCGAGGGGATGGCCCAGACGGCGGGGGCGATGGCGATCGCCGCTGGTACTGCCGGCGGGGAGAAGCACATCGTCTATCTGCTGACGATCGACAAGTGCAAGTTCCGCAAGCCCGCAAAGCCGGGCGATCAGATCGAGTACCATATCAGGAAGCTGCGCCGGCGGATGACCATGGGCTGGTTCGAGGCCAAGGCGATCGTCGACGGTGTCGTCATTGCCGAGGCCGAGGTCGGCGCCATGGTGAGCCCCAGCGAGCAATGACCATCCACCCCTCTGCGATCGTTGAGCCCGGTGCCAGGATCGGCACCGGCGTCAAGGTCGGGCCGTTCTGTGTGGTCGGTAGCGAGGTGACGCTGGGGGACGGCGTCGAGCTGATCTCGCATGCCGTGGTCACCGGCCGCACCAGCGTGGGCGCCCGCACGGTGGTGTTTCCGTTCGCGTCGATCGGACACCGCCCACAGGATCTCAAATACGCGGGCGAGCCATCGACGCTGTCGATCGGCACCGACTGCGTCATCCGCGAGCACGTTACCATCAACCCGGGCACGGCCGGCGGCGGGATGAAGACGGTTATCGGCAACCACTGCCTGCTGATGATCGGTGTGCATATCGGGCACGACTGTATCCTGGGTGACCACATCGTGTTGTCCAACAACACCGGCATCGCCGGGCACTGCGTGATCGACGATTACGTCATCATGAGCGGCCACTCGGGCTCGGCCCAGTTCGTCCATATCGGTGCGCACGCCTTTATCGGCGGCATGACCAAGGTCGAGAAGGACGTGATCCCCTATGGCACGGTGCTGGGCAACCCGGCCGCGCTATCCGGCATCAACATCGTCGGCCTCAAGCGTCGCGGTTTTGATCGCGAGGCTATCCATCGGCTGCGTACAGCCTATCGGATGATCTTCGCCAGCGAGGGCACGCTGCGCGAGCGGGTCGACGATGCCTCCGCCATGTTCCCGGATGAGGAGCTGGTGCAGGACGTGGTGAAGTTTGTCGCCGCCGCCGAGCGACCGCTGACGCTGCCGGGGAACCTGGCGATCAACGTGCCGGGCGAGGAGTGATGCCTCGCCGGCTCTCCGTCCTTGCCGGATCGGGAGCCCTTGTCTCCCACGTGGTGGAGGCCGCGCTTGCGGCAGGCGATGCCGTGCAGGTGGTCGGCTTTGCGCCGCAGCCGGAGCGCCCGGGCGTTCCGCTCGTCGCGGGCGAGCTTGCCAGCCCGGCTGCCGCCATCGCGGCGATCGTCGCTTTCAAGGCGACACACGTCGTGCTCGCCGGTGCGCTGATGATTTCGGACCGCGATCGCGAAGCGTTGGCTGGTTTCGCCGGCGGTGCACCTGGCGCGGCTCAAGGCGACGCCGCGTTGTCTTCGGTCACTGCGTCGATCGAAAAGTTCTCCGGCGCCAAGGTTATCGGCGTGCATGAGGTGGCGGCGGATATTCTGGCCGGCGCAGGCCAGATTGCCGGGCGCATGCCAACGAACGCCGAGCTGGCTGCAGCGCACCAGGGGCTGAGCGCGGCGCGGGAGGTCGGCCGCCTCGACCTCGGACAAGCCGTGGTGGTCGCGGGCCGGCGCGTCGTTGCTGCGGAGGATGTCGGTGGCACCGATGAACTGCTGGCGCGGGTGGCGGTGCACCGCGCCGCCGGCCGCATTGGCAATGGAGCCGGGCCGCTGGTCCTCGCTAAGGCCGCCAAGCCGCAGCAGCCGCTCTATGTCGATCTACCAGCGATCGGCCCTGACACCATCACGAACGCTGCCATGGCCGGGATCAGCGTGGTTGCCGTCGAAGCGGGCAAGTCGCTGGTGCTTGACCGTCCGGGCCTAGCAGCTGCAGCCGATCGGCACGGCATCGCGGTCATCGGCCTCAGCATCGATGGCTGAGCCGCTGCGCCTGTTTGTTCTCGCCGGAGAAGCCTCGGGCGATCGCATCGGCGCCGACCTGGTCCAACGGCTGCGCCGGCGAACGCAGTTCACGCTCAGCGGCGTGGGTGGGCCCGAGCTCAGGACCGAGGGGCTGGCGAGCCTGTTCCCCATGGAGAACCTCTCCGTGATGGGCTGGAGCGATGTGCTGCGGCGGCTGCCGCTGCTGCTGTGGCGGGTTCGGCAGACGGCGAATGCCATCATCAGGCAGCGTCCTGACGTGGTTGTGCTGATCGACTCGCAGGTCTTCGTGCAGGCCGTTGCGAAACGTGTACGCCGCGCCGGGGTGCGCGTGCCGATGCTGCTCTACGTCGCCCCCAGCGTCTGGGCTTGGCGCCCGGAGCGCGCCGCCGAACTCAAGCCGCTGTTCGACGAGGTGCTGGCGGTGCTGCCGTTCGAACCGAAGGTGATGGCGGAACTGGGCGGACCGCCGACCAGCTATGTCGGGCATCCTGCGCTCATGCGGTTCCCGATGCGACCGGTGCAGCCGGAGCGTGGTCCGCTGCTGCTGCTGCCCGGCAGCCGCGAGGGCGAGTTGCGCCGGCACCTGCCGCTGATGCGCGAAGCGGCGACGCTGCTGCAGGCGCATCCGCGCGTCACCGGCTTCATCATGCCGACCCTGTCGTCGCTGGCCGACCGCCTCAGGGCCGAGGTGGCGACATGGCCGGTCCCGGTCGAGGTGGTTGTCGGCGAGGATCGCGCTGCCGCCTTTGCCGTCGCCTATGCCGCCCTGGCGGTCAGCGGCACCATTACCTTTGAACTCGCCATGTCGGGCGTGCCGATGGTCGTTACCTATGTCGCCGATCCGCAGCAGGCCAAACGCGCCGCGAGGATTGGCCACCCCCTGCAGATCGCGCTGCCCAACATCGTCCTCGGCCGCGAGGTGGTGCCGGAACTGCAGTTCGTCGATCCCAAGGCCGAGCGCTCGCTGGCGCCGCTTAGCACGCTGCTGGATGATCCGGACGCGATCGCCACGCAGGTCGCTGCCTTCCATGAGCTTCGCGCCCTAATGCAGAAAGGGGCGCCCGAGGCGCCCCTTGTCGATCCCGCCGAGCGGGTGCTGGCCTACACTGATCAGCGGCCGCTGATCGGCTCGTAATCGCGAACCGGTGCGCCGTTGTAGAGCTGGCGCGGGCGGCCGATCTTCTTCTGCGGGTCGGCGATCATTTCCTTCCACTGCGCGATCCAGCCGACCGTGCGGCTGAGCGCGAAGATGGCGGTGAACATCGAGGTCGGGAAGCCGATCGCATCGAGGATGATGCCCGAATAGAAATCGACGTTCGGGTAGAGCTTGCGGTCGATGAAGTACTGGTCGGAGAGCGCGATCTTCTCGAGCTCCTTGGCCACCTGCAGGGTCGGCGACAGGTTGTCGGCGCCGAGCTGGGCCAGCACCTCGTTGGCGGCCTGCTGCATCACCTTGGCGCGCGGATCGTAGTTCTTGTAGACGCGGTGACCGAAGCCCATCAGGCGGAAGCCCGAGTTCTTGTCCTTGGCCTTGGCGATGAACTCCGGGATGCGATCCACGGTGCCGATCTGCTTGAGCATATTGAGCGCCGCCTCGTTGGCGCCGCCATGTGCCGGGCCCCAGAGGCAGGCAACGCCCGCCGCGATACAGGCGAACGGGTTGGCGTCGGACGAGCCGGCGAGCCGCACGGTCGAGGTCGAGGCGTTCTGCTCGTGGTCGGCATGGAGGGTGAAGATCAGGTCCATGGCGCGGGCCACGACCGGGTTCACCACGTAATCTTCGGCCGGCACCGAGAAGCACATGCGCAGGAAGTTCGAAGCGTAGTCGAGGTCGTTGCGCGGGTACACGAAGGGCTGGCCGACCGAGTACTTGTAGGCCATGGCGACGATCGTGGGGATCTTGGCGATCATGCGGATCGAGGCGATCTCGCGCTGCTCGGGATCATTGATATCGATCGAGTCGTGGTAGAAGGCGGCCATGGCGCCGACCACGCCGCAGACGATGGCCATCGGGTGCGCATCGCGACGGAAGCCGCGATAGAAGTAGTGCATCTGCTCGTGCACCATGGTGTGGCGCGTGACGCGCTGTTCGAAATCGGCCATCTGCGCCTTGTTGGGCAGCTCGCCGTAGAGCAGCAGGTAGCAGACCTCGAGATAGTTCGACTTCTCGGCCAACTGCTCGATTGGGTAGCCCCGATACATCAGCTCGCCCTTGTCGCCGTCGATATAGGTGATGGCGCTGTCGGTCGCAGCGGTAGAGGTGAAGCCCGGGTCATAAGTGAACATGCCGGTCTTGGCGTAGAGTGAGCGGATATCGATGACATCCGGCCCAACCGAGCCCGAAAGCACCGGGAACTCGAAAGTCTGGTCCCCGATGGTGAGTTTGGCGACGGTATCGCTCATCTTCGCACTCCTTGATGGCCTTCAATGGCCCGCGGAAGGTGGGAGCGGGCAAGGCCGTATGGTCGTCCAAGTTGGTCGCGAGATCGAACTAGAAAAGTCTCAGAACTTTTCCTGATCACGCTCCAGAGAGGCAGGTTCGGCTGGCGTAACTCATATACCCCAGCACTGCAACAGGTGGGTGAACAACGCTGACCTAATCACTTTTCCCAATATGTATCAGCCGGCCTGATCACCGAGCCGGGCCAGCGTTTCGTCGCGTCCGATCAGCACCATGACCTCGAAAATGCCGGGCGAGACCGTGCGTCCGGTCAGCGCTGCGCGCAGCGGCTGCGCAACCTTGCCGAGCTTCAATCCGCGCGCCTCGGCGAAGGTGCGGGCGGCCGCGTCGATGGCTTCCACAGACCAGTCGTTGAGCCCCTTCAGGATATCGGCAAAGGCCCCGACATTGGCGCGGGCGTCGGGCGTCAGCTGGTCGGCCGCCGAGGCATCGATGCTGAGCGGGCGGACGGCATAGATGAACTGCGCCAGATCGATCAGCTCGAGCACCGTCTTGGCGCGGGGCTGCAACTCGGGCAGGGCGGCCAGTACTGTGTCCTTGTTGGCGGCGAGGCCATCCATGTCGAACACCCGGTTCAGCTCGGTCGCCGTCTCCAGCATCACCTCATAGAGCCGCTGAGGCGTCGCCTGGCGGATGTAGTGGCCGTTGATGTTCTCGAGCTTGACGAAGTCGAAACGCGCCGCGCCCTTGTTGAGCGCCTCGAGGCTGAACCACTCGACCATCTGTGCGGTTGAAAACAGCTCTTCGTCGCCGTGGCTCCAGCCCAGGCGAGCGAGGTAGTTGCGTAGCGCCTCGGGCAGGTAGCCCATCTGCCGGTAGGCTTCGACGCCCAGGGCGCCGTGCCGCTTGGAGAGCTTGGCGCCATCCGGACCATGGATCAGCGGGATGTGCGACATCTCCGGCACGGACCAGCCCATGCCGTTGTAGATGACGATCTGGCGCGCGGCGTTGGTCAGGTGGTCGTCGCCGCGAATGATGTGGGTGACGCCCATGTCATGATCATCGACCACCACGGCCAGCATGTAGGTCGGCGTGCCGTCCGAACGCAGGATGATGAAGTCATCGAGGTTCTCGGCCTTGAACACGACCTCGCCCTGCACGTGGTCCTGCACCCGGATCTCGCCGGACTGCGGGGCCTTGATGCGGATGACCGGCGCGACGCCAGCCGGCGCCTCGGACGGATCGCGATCGCGCCAGTAGCCGTTGTAACGCGGCGGCAGGCCGTTGGCGCGGGCGGTCTCGCGCATCTCGGCCAGTTCTTCGGGCGAGCAGTAGCAATAATAGGCCTGGCCGCGGGCCAGCAGCTCGTTGGCCACTTCGGCATGCCGGGTCGCACGGGAGAACTGCATGAACGGCTCGCCGTCCCAATCCAGCCCCAACCATCTCAGCCCCTCGAAGATCGCCTTGACGGCGCCTTCGGTCGAACGTTCGCGATCGGTATCCTCGATGCGCAGCAGCATCTTGCCGCCGGTGTGGCGGGCAAAGGCCCAGTTGAACAGGGCAGTGCGGGCCCCACCGATATGGAGATAGCCGGTGGGCGAGGGAGCGAAGCGAGTGACGACTGGGGTAGCCATGGGTCGGTGAAACATCCCGGAGAATTGGCGTTTGGCGGTGTGTAAGCACCCCGGGGCCGAAGCGCAAGCGCGGCAGTTGGCATGGCGGCACCGTGCAGCTAGCATCGCTGCCGCGATCGGGCGGAGCGGGGGCTCGGCGAATGACCGTGACTGTCGGAAAGGCGGTGGCCGAGCGGCTGGTTCCGGCATATGCCGAACCGGCGTTACCGTCGCCTTTGCCCGCGAGCCTGCGGCCTCGACTGACGCCCTGGCAAGCCTTCCGCACCAGCGTTGCGACGGCGCTCGAGCACCGCCGACTGTTCCTGCTCTGGCCATTTGCAATCATCACCGGCCTCATGGTTTCGCTGGTGGCGCCGACCGAGCCCGAGCCCTGGGTGCTTGGGCTCATCGCTGCAGCGATCGTGATCGGGCTGCTTCTCTCGCGTGGCCACGCATTTGTCTTCCGCACCCTGACCCTGACCGGTGCGTTCTGGGTCGGCGTCTCGCTGCTCTCCATCCATGCCGCGTTGTTCGGCACGACGATGCTCGCCCGGCCGGCCTACGGCACCTACGAGATGCGCGTCGACGAGATTGTGTCGGAGCTCGAGAGCGGGACACGGGCTATCGTTTCGTCGATCACCCCGACCGGGACATCGCGGACTGTGCCGATGCGGCGTGCCCGGATCGTCATCGCCGAAGGGCCATCATTGGCACCCGGCGACATCATTCGGGCGCCGGTGCGGTTCTACGCCGTGCCCGGTCCGGTGGTCCCAAACGGCTTCGATAGCCAGTTCCACGCCTTCTTCGATGGGGTGGGCGCCTATGGCAACGCCACCGGCGCGGTCGAGCGGATATCGACCGGCAGCAACTCGGCGCCGGAACGGGTGATCGACGGCATCCGCCGTGGCATCGCGGCGCGTATCGACGCCGACCTCAAACAGCCGACCGCCGGCATCGCGCGGGCCCTGATCACCGGCGACCAGAGCGCCGTGTCCGACGAGGCGCGCGAGACCATGGCCGCGGCCGGGCTGGCGCATGTGCTGTCGGTTTCCGGGTTGCACCTGACGATCGTCGCTGGACTGGTGCTGGTGACGCTGCGGGGCGGACTGGCGCTGGTGAGCGGCATCCACCGCTTCGTTTCGGTCAAGCGCGTCGCTGCGGCGGGCGCCGTGCTGGCAGCGCTTGCCTATTTCGCCATCTCGGGCGGCAATGTCGCGGCCCTGCGCTCGACGATCATGCTGGTGCTGGTGCTCGGCGCCATCGTGTTCGGCCGACGCGCGCTCACCATGCGCAATGTTGCGATTGCGGCGCTGATCGTCATCGCCACCGACCCGGCCAGCGTGTTCCGGCCGAGCTTCCAGCTGTCGTTCGCGGCCGTTGTGGCGCTGATCGGCGCGTGGGAGCTGATGCGGCCGCCAGAGGGACGAGAGAAATCCCTGTTGGTGCGTACCGGCGAGTATCTGTGGGGCATCGTGCTGACCAGCCTGATCGCCGGTGCTGCGACGCTGCTGTTCTCGGTCTACCACTTCCAGCAGACCTCGCCGCTCGGCGTGCTGGGCAACCTGTTCACGCTGCCGCTGGTCGGTTTCGTGATGATGCCGTTCGCCGTCCTCGCAACCCTCGCCATGCCGTTCGGCTGGGAGGCGCCATTCCTTGCGGTGATGGGGTGGTCGATCGACCGGATGCTCGAGCTTGGCGGGCTGGTGGCCAGCTGGAGTTCGGGCCTCGACGCCAGCCCATTGCTGTCGCCCATTGCCCTGCTGCTCGGGCTCGCAGCGCTCGCCGGGTTCACGTTCCTCTCGAGTTGGCACCGGCTGATCGCGCCCGTGCTGCTGGTGCCGGCAGTTCTGCTGTTCGCCGTCGACCGTCCGCCTGACGTCCTGATCGCCGACACCACGCAGGCAGTGGCTCTGCGGGGCGACGCGGGCCTGCAGTTGGTGGCCGGCAAGGCCGACAGCTTTGCCGTCGGCGTGTGGCGGGAGACTTATGGCGAAGCCATTGAATCCGGCGCGCTGCTCAGCTGCGACAGTATCGGCTGCTTCGGCGCCAGCAGCCGGGGCTTCACCGTGGCGATCGTGCGGGACCCGGCCGGCTTCTACGAGGATTGCGGCATGGCCGATCTGCTGATCGCCCGCCGGACCGTCCCTGCCACCTGCGCGGCCGATACGGTGATCGACGCAGCTGCGCTGGCTCGAGGTGGCGTGCAGTGGTTGCGCTGGGATGCGGCGCGGGGCGGTTTCGAAATCCGCCCCGCTATTCCGCGACTCAGCCGGCCGTGGCGAGCAACGCTACCGTGACCCCGGCGGCTTCGATCTGGGCGCCGCCCAGCACGTAGCCGTTCTCATCGGGCGCCGCAGTCAGGTTTGCCGCAGTATCGCCGTAGTTAAAGTAAACGCGCCATTTACCTCTGGTGCGGCAGCGCACGCCCGCGGGGAGGTTGAGCGTCGGGACATCGGCTTCGGCGAGCAGGTGATCGACGATCCGCTGCATCAGGGCGCGATCGCCGCTGGCTGCCAGGTAATTGAGCTTTCCCTGCGCCACCAGCACCGGGAAATCCTCTTCGTCCTCGATGACGATCTCAGCCCGGGTATCGAGCCGCTCACGCCAGTGGCCGACAGCGCCGCCACCCTTGACCGAAACAGTGCGCCGGGGATCGGTGCTGTCGACGCGCGCCACTTTGGCATCGAGCAGGTTCTGCGGCAGATCGGGACCAAGACCGATGGGGATAGAGAAGTTCTCGGTCTTCGAGCCGGTGCGCGGACCGATCAGCAGGTGGCCGCCAAAGTTCTCGATGGCGGTGCGGAGCGCGTCGTTCCAGGCGAACAGAGCCGGAATCACCACCAGGTCATAACCGGAGAAATCGGTGGTCGAAGGCGGTAGGATATCGACGTCGACACCACGCTTGCGCAGCGGCACGTAGACGTTGCGGACATGCTGGTGGTGCGAGAACCCCTTTGCCTGCGGTTGGATCCGCCACGCCCACTCGCTCTGGTAGTCATAGACGATAGCGACGCGGCCCTTGTTGGCCACCCCATCGATGCCGAGCCGCTTGAGTTCCTCTGCAACTTGCTTGGCCTCGTGGTAGGCAGGGGCCGGCTGGCTATCGGGGCGCAGCAGGCCGGCATGCATCTGCTCCTGTGCAAACGGCGCCTGCCGCCAGCGGAAGTAAGACACCACCTCGGCGCCGTGCGCGAACGCCTCCCAGGCCCAGAGGCGGGCCATGCCGGGCAGGGGATCGGGGTTGTACTCGGCCCAGTTCACCGGACCGGGTTGCTGCTCCATGATCCACCAGCGGCCATGGCCGACGGCGCGGTAGATGTCGTGTTGCAGGCCCTGCGCGTCCGGCTCGCCCTGGCGGAAATAGGCGGCTTTCACCTCGTCGGATTCATTGGAAACCGCGAGGTGGCCGATCGGGTAGGAGTCCCAGCTCGCCACATCGAGGGTTTCGGCCACTTCGTAGTGGTCGAACTCGGTGAAGCGGCCCATGAAATTATGGATCACGGGCAGATCAGGACGTGCGGCCTTCATCAGGTCGTACTGCGTCTTGTTGAACGCTGCGACTTGTGCGGAGGAGTAGCGACGGAAATCGAGACAGGCTGCCGGCGCAGCCTCGGTCACCGTCAGGTTTGGCGGGTCGATCTGCTCGAAGTTGTTGTAGTCCATCGACCAGAACACGTTGCCCCAGGTGGCGTTCAGCGCATCGATGGACTTGTACTTGTCCTTCAGCCAGAGCCGGAAACCGAACGCGGCGGCTTTCGAATAGGAGTGCACGGTGTCGTGGCAGCCATACTCGTTGTCGGTCTGCCAGCCGGCGAGCGCCTTGTGCTGGCCGACGTGGTCGATCAGCAGTCGGGTAATGCGGGCGCACTCACGCCGATAGCCCAGATGCGAGAAGTCGTAGTGTCGCCGCGAACCAAAGCCGCGCGGCCGGCCATCGCGGTCGACCGCCAGCATGTCGGGCATCTTGCCGAGCAGCCAGCGCGGCGGCGTGGCCGTCGGCGTGCCGACGATGACCTTCAGCCCGTGCTTGCCGAGCACATCCATCGCCGTCACCAGCCAGCCGAAATCCATCTCGTTCGGCCGGGGCTCAAGCTTCGACCAGGCGAACTCGCCGATGCGGACATACTGGATGCCGATCTCCGCCATGCGGCGCGCGTCATCCTCCCACCATTCGACGGGCCAGTGTTCGGGGTAGTAGCAGACGCCGACAGCAGGAAACGACACGTGAGACTCAGAGCTCGAGGAAGGGTTCGGCGATGCCGGGCACGTCGAGCGCCACGGCGAAGACGCTGCCGGCGTGCGGCTCGCGTTCAAGCTGCTCGGGCGTCATGTGCTCGCGCGCGGTGGTGATGTAGAGGGTCTTGAGGTCATTGCCGCCAAAGGCCGGACAACTCACCTGGCTGACGCCGGGGACCTCGACAACCTTGTCGAGCTTACCGTGGGGCGAGATGCGGATCACCTTGCCGCCACCCCAGCGGGCATTCCACAGATACCCCTCGGAATCGACCACTGAACCATCGGCGCCGCCGGGGCCCTCCATGGTGAAGAAGTCCTCCCACGGCCCGATCGGCAGGCCGGTCGCCGGGTCGGTGGCGCATTTGACGATCATCTTGCCGGAGTCGGTGAAGTAAGCGGTCCGGCCGTCGGGCGAAAAGCAGATCGAGTTCGGGATGCGGATGCTCTCGATCACCTTGGTGGTCTGCCCGGCACGATACTGGTAGACGCCGCCGACACCCGCTTCGGCCTTGCGGCCCATGGTGCCGATCCAGAAGCCGCCGGCGCGGTCGACGCGGCTGTCATTGGTGCGGTTGGTCGGAACGTCGCCTTCGATCTCGGCGATGACCGAGGTCGTATCGGTAGCGAAGTCGTAGCGGAGCAGGGCGCCCGACTGGGCGATGGCAAGGCTCTGTTTGTCGATCACCGCACCGGCGCTGACCGTGTCCTTGAACGTGATGCGGTCGACGATGTGGCCATCGGTCCCGGCACTCAGCATGGTCTGGTTGAGGATATCGAACCAGAACAGGCGTTCGAGCAGCGGGTGCCAGAACGGGCCTTCGCCCAGCTCGCAGCGGCTGTCGACAAAGAGCTCGGCCTTGGTGTTCATCGCGGTTTTCCCTGGTCATAGGCAGCGACGGCCGCGGTGGCGCGCAATGCCACATCCGCGGCGGACATGCCGGGTTTGAAAATGTAGGTGCCGAGACCGAAGCCGGCGCAGCCGGCGGCGAAGTACTCGGTGAAATTATCGGGATTGGCGCCCCCGACGGCGTAGAGCGGAATGTCTGATGGCAGTACGGCCTTCATCGCCTTGATGCCCTTGGGGCCCAGCACTTCGGCCGGGAAGAACTTGAGGCCCGTGGCGCCAGAGCGGATGGCAGTGAAAGCGTCGGTCGGCGAGAACACACCCGGATACGAGGTCATGCCGCGCTCGATCGTGGCGCCGATCACGGCTGGATTGGTGTCTGGCGAGACGATGAACTGGCCGCCGGCATCAGCAACGGCGTCGACATCGGCGCGGCTCAGCACGGTGCCGGCGCCGATCAGCGCGCGGCCTTCGAACACTTTTGCGGCGTCCTCGATGGAGAGCAGCGCCTCCGGCGAGTTCAGCGGCACCTCGATCATGGTGATGCCGGCGAGCACCAGCGCGTCGCAGACTTCGAGGGTTTCGGGAGGGGTGATGCCGCGAAGGATCGCGATGATGTGGCGGTGGGTCATGGTCTATGCCTGTCTTGCAGCCTTGAGGCCGGCGAGGGTGGCGTCGGTTGCATCGATGATGCGGGTGCTGGCGCCCAGCCGGGCGAAAGCCATCTGGTAGAGCCCGCAAAGGCCGACGCTGCCGACCAATGGGATCTCGGCTTCGCCGATCCAGTCGCGCTGGCCGCCGATCTCGGCGCCGATGAGCAACCCCGAGAGGAAACCGGCGCACCACGGTGCACTGCGTCCTGAAAGGAGCGAACCGGCGCGAACCTTGAACAGCGTGGCAGTCAGCCGCTCGGGACGTTCCAACCCCTGATCGAGGCCGGCTTCGAAGCCGCGCTCCCGGTCTTCGCCCTCGAGTTCGCCACCCAGCGAGTGACGCAGCACCGAGTGGGTGCGCAGCAGTTCGAAGATCTCGCCGGTCATGGCGCTCGAGAAGCGCTCCAGCCTGGTGCCGGAGAGCAGCGCCCATTTGCTGTGGGTGCCGGGCATCACCGCCAGGCCGGAGAAGCCCGGGAGCAACGACGACAGGCCCAGCAACTGGGTTTCCTCGCCGCGCATCACGTCTTCGGCGCCGACATCACGCAGGCAGACGCCGGGAAGAATGCGGGGGTTTAGCGGGCCGGGCATGTCGGGCGCCACCGCGCCCTGTGCGAGGCGGCCGAGCTCGGCCGGGGCGTCGAGATAGGGGGCCTCGATCCAGCCTTGCCGGGCACCGGCCATGCCGCAGATCAGCACGTCTTCGATGTCCTCGGCGACACCGCTGAGCAGCGAGGTCAGCACATCGGGGTACTGTTCGCGGCTGAGGCGACCCATGCCATCCGGCGACGAGCGCGCGAAGGCGATCTCGCCGGCGGCGTCGATGCCCCATGCGCGCAGATTGGAAGTGCCCCAATCAACGGCAACCCATTCGACCTCTGCTGCCAAAACCTTCTCCCTGGCGCTGCATGTTTGCTGCGCACCGCCATGCCGCTAAAGCGCGATCGGGAAGGTTGTCCACTCTCCTGGTACGATCGCGACGGCCATTTGCATGGTGGCGCTGCCTGAGGACACCTGAGGCCTCCTGTGGCGGCGCGGACCGTACCGTTTTTGCCGGGCCGACCCTAGTGCAATAATCGGCCGGCCAATCTGTTTTCCCAAGAAAGGACCGCGGTTTCATAAGAAAGCAGCGCAGCTTCAAAGAAAAAGGGCCGGCAAGCTGCCGACCCAAGGACCCAGTTGGCGGAGGGGTCAGTAAATCAGTACTTGCGCAGCAGGCCGACCAGCCGGCCCTGCACCTTGACCCGGTCGGGCGGGAAGATACGGGTCTCGTAGGCCGGGTTGGCCGCTTCGAGCGCAACGGAATTGCCGCGACGGCGGAGCCGCTTCAGGGTCGCTTCCTCGTCATCGACAAGGGCGACGACGATCTCGCCGGTCGAAGCCGCGTCCTGCTTCTTGATCAGCACGGTATCGCCATCGAAGATGCCGGCGTCGATCATCGAGTCACCGCGCACTTCGAGTGCATAGTGCTCGCCTGGCCCGAGCATTTCGGGTGGCACCATGATGGTATGGCTGTGGGTCTGGATCGCTTCGATCGGCGTGCCCGCCGCGATGCGGCCCATCACCGGGATGGTCACGGCCCGGTAGGAGTCGGCGTTGACCACGGGCGCCGATGGGCGCGCCGGAGGTGTTGCCACCTTGCCGAGGTTGCCTTCGATGACCGAGGGCTCGAAGCGAGCCTTGCGGCCGCCGAGTGACGGGTTCATCGAATCCGGCAGCTTGATCACTTCGAGCGCTCGGGCCCGGTTGGGCAGGCGCCGGATGAAGCCGCGCTCTTCGAGCGCAGTGATCAGCCGATGGATACCGGACTTGCTCCTCAGGTCGAGCGCGTCCTTCATCTCATCAAACGAGGGCGGGATACCGGACTCCTTCATCCGCTCGTGGATGAACATCAGCAGTTCGTGTTGCTTGCGCGTCAGCATGGGCGGCTCCGTGAGCAGAATCGGAACAAAGACTGAACGTGTTATACGTGTTCCAGTTATGTTCTGCAATCGAGCGGTGAATATTGCGTTACGAGCCCGCCGATTTGGGGGCTTTTGTCCTCGTGAGAGCTGTTGGCAAGAAGGGCTCCCAGCACTCGGACCGGTGACCGCGGACGGTCTGCCGGTCCGCGGCCGTCGCTATTTCGCGACCTTGTAGCTTGCCGCCACCATCAGCATGGCGGCAGAGAGCAGTACGAAGGCGAAGGGCAGAGTGGCAAGGTGCGCTACGAACCCGATCAGTGCGGGACCGGCGAGCAGACCGAGATAGCCCAGCGTACTGACTGCGGTGATCGCGAGGCCGGGCGACATGTCCCTGGTGCGACCGGCAGCCGAGAACAGCACCGGCACGAGGTTGGAGGCGCCGACGCCGACGAGGAAGTAGCCGACGAGGCCGGCATGGGCTGAGGGAACCAGCAGCACCACGGCAAAGCCGATGGCGCCGATCAAGCCGCCAAGCACGATGACGCGCCGCTCGCCCAGCGCCATCCGGATACGATCGCCGGCGAGCCGTCCGCCGGTCATCGCTACCGCGAACGCGGCATAGCCGAGCCCGGCGAGACCGATATCGGCGCCGCGGACCGAAGTGAGGAATACGGCACTCCAATCGAGCACCGAGCCCTCAGCGAGGAAGGTCAAGAGGCACAGGATGCCGAGCAGCAGCACGCCGCCCTTGGGCAGAACGAACAGCGGCGACTTCTCCTGCCCATTGTCGCCATAGGGCAGCAGCCCGCCCAGCGACAAGCCAACCAGCAGCAGCGACACGACGCTGACGGCGATAGCCGCCACCAGCGGCGACAGGCCGCCGAGCGCCAGCAAGGCGCTCATGCCACCGGCCCCGGCGATGCCGCCGAGGCTGAACAGGCCGTGGAAGCCGGACATCATCGGTCGGCCGCTGTCGCGCTCGACCATCACCGCCTGGATGTTCATCGCCACGTCGACGGTGCCCAGCGAGGCGCCGAAGACGGCGATGGCGACCGCCATGCTGAGCCAGCTGTCGGCGATAGCGAGGAACGGGAAAGCCCCGATCATGATCATCGAGGCGACGGCGATCACGGCGCGGCAGCCCCACTTGGCAGTCAGGATGCCGGTGATCGGCATGGCAAGGATCGAGCCCAACCCCAGGCACAGCAGCAAGAGGCCGAGCGCGCCTTCGTCGAGCCCGAGGCGGAGTTTGGCCAGCGGCACCAGTGGGGCGAAGCCAGCCATGACGATGCCGACAACGAGGAAGATCACCCGGGTGGCGATCTGCTCGCGGCGAGCAGATGGGAGGCGGTGAGTGGCGATCGTGGTGGCGGTCACGGCGGAGATCCAGTGCGGCTTGAAATCAGGTGGCGTGGTGGACGGTGGTGCCTTGCGTCGCGAAGTCCTCGAGCAGGCCGGGATCGGCGTCGCCTTCGACCACCAGGTGGGTCAGCGCCTCGGGCCTCGCGATCCGGAACGGCGCAGCGAGGCCAAGCTTGTCGGCGGTCGCGGCGACCACCAGGGCGCGGCTCTGCATCACCATGGAACGCTTCACTTCGGCCTCGACGGCATCGAGGGCGGAGACCCCGAACGTCAGGTCGATGGCGCAGGTCCCGAGGAACACCAGATCGGCGTAGATGGCCTCGATTGCCTCGACCGTGGTGTTGCCGCTGACGCTGCCCAGTTCGCCGTTGTAGATGCCACCGAGCATGATGATGGTGACGTGCTCGTGGTCAGCGAGCGCCGCGGCGATGGCAGGTGCGTTGGTGACGACCGTCAGCTCCATGCTGCGGGGAATGGCGCGGGCGATGGCGTAGTTGGTGCTGCCGGCGTCGATGAACACGGTGTGCCGCGGCTGCAGCAGCTTCACGGCTTCAGCCGCCAGCCGGGTCTTGGCATCGGCATCTTTCTCCACCCGCGCCGAGATCGGCAGCGCCACCGGTGCCGGGGCGAGAGCGCCGCCATGGACGCGCCGGCAGTAGCCGGCCTTGGCGAGTTCGCGCAGGTCGCGCCGGACCGTGTCTTCCGACACGCCGAACCGTGCAGCAAGTTCAGTGGCGACGACGCGTCCATCGCTCAGCAGCAGGGCGCGGATCACATCGTGGCGTTCATCGGTGAGCATGTGCGACTCCATGCATGTTCATGCACGATATTGCACGAATATGCACGATCGGCAACAGCTACCGATCTTGGCTCGCGGCTGGCAGATGGAGTTGGACTCTGAAGCCGCCGCCGGGCGGTGCGGCCACGGTGAGCTCGCCTCCGAGCAGCGTAGCGATTTCTTCGACGATCGGCAGGCCGAGCCCGGCGCCGGGCTTGTCGCTATCGCCACGGCTGAAGCGCTTGCGGACGGCGGCAAGCTGTTCGGGCGCAACGCCTTTGCCGGTATCGGCAACCTCGAGTAGCAAGTCTTCCGCGGCGACGACACGCACCGTCGCCTCGGCACCCGGGCCGGCATAGGCGATGGCGTTCTCGATCAGGTTGCTGAGCAATTCGCCCAGCAGCATCGGGTCGCCGCGGACCAGGGCAGGGCCGTTGCCGTCAAATCCGAGGTCGATTTCGGCGGCATGGGCGCGGACGACGTAGTCGCCCGTGCGTTCCCGTGCAAGTTCGTGCAGATCGACGATCGGGAACTGCAGGCGGTCGGAGGCGGCCTCGTCAATGCGGGCGAGCAACAGGAGCTGCGCCAGGACGCGCTCGGCATGCACCACCGCGGCATCGGCGGTCCGCGCAGCTTCGCGCGCGGCGGCGGGCGTCTCGGCACGGAGCGCCAGCGCCAGTTGTGTGCGGATGATGGTCAGCGGTGTGCGGAGCTGGTGGCTGGCATTGCCGGTGAAGTGCCGCAGTGCCTCGAGCGCCGCCGACAGCCGGGTCATGAACGAGTTGATGGTATCGACCAGCCCTTGCACCTCGCGCGGCACCTCCTGCTCGATCGGGCTGAGATCGTCGAGCGCCCGCCTCGAGATGGCGTCGCGCAGCCGGTAGAGCGGGGCGAGCGAGAACCCGACCGCCAGCCACAGGATCACCGCGGCTGCGAGAATCAACAGGGCGAGGCGGATGGCGGAGCGCACCAGCAGGGTCTGGGTCAGCTGGGTGCGCGCAATCGTGGTTTCGGCCACCGTCACGGTGAAGGGGATGGCGCTGACGCCTGATGATGCCGCCCGTCGCAGCACCGCGACCCGGATCGGCTCACCCCGGAAGCTGGCATCGGAATAGGCGATGTCGGCCGTCGCGTTCTCAGAAGTCGGTAGCGTCTGGTAGCCGGTGATGAAGCCCTCCGGGCCATCGACGCGGTAAAATACCCGGTCCTGCGCCGCCGAGGTCAGCATTTCCAGCGCCACATAGGGCACGTCGACCTCGAGCGCCCCGTCCTCGGTAACGATCACCCGCTCGGCGATCGCCAGCACCGAGCCGGCGAGCACGCGGTCCGACAGCGAGGTGGCCGTGTCCCGGGCTTCGCGCCAGGTATCGACCACGGCCAGCGCCGCCACAGCCAGCAGCGCCACCATCAGCCACAGCAGCAGGCGTCGGCGCAGCGAATAGGGCCGCGCCATCAATCGACGATCCGGTCGAGATAATAGCCGAGCCCACGCGCGACGCGCACCGTGAGGGCATATGGCGCCAGCCGCCGGCGGAGTCGTGAGATGTACTGCTCGACCGCGTTCTCGCTGAGGTCGTCGTCGAAGGCGGCCAGCGACTCGATGATCGATTGCTTGGCCACCACCTTGCCGGCCTTGCGCAACAGCGTTTCGAGCACGCTCAGCTCGCGCGCCGGGATATCGAGCGTCTGCCCGAAGGCCGACAGGGTGCGCGATACGGTATCGAGCTCGATGCTGCCGTAGGCGATGCTGGAGTTGTGCAGCCCGGCCTGTCGGCGCAGCAGCACGCGGATGCGGGCCTCCAGTTCCGACACTTCGAACGGCTTGGTCATGTAGTCGTCGGCGCCAAGATCGAGGCCGCGCACCCGTTCGTCGAGCGCGCCGCGGGCGGTGAGCACCAGCACCGAGGAGGGGTTTCGGCGGCCTCGCATGCGACGGAGCACGTCGAGCCCGTCCATTTCGGGCAGGCTCAGGTCGAGCACCACGAGATCGAAGGTTTCGGTGGTCAGCACCGCATCGGCAGAGACCCCGTCATGCACCACATCGACGGCATAGCCGGCGACGCGCAGCACCGCGGCAAGGCCGTCGGCCAAGGTCCGGTTGTCTTCCACCACCAAGATACGCATCACTCGCTCCCCGCGCCCACGGTAGTTTGAGCGTGGCGCGTTGCCCATAGCCCTTGTGGAGCGGGCAGGGGAGCGGGCATGGTCGCGCCATGCTGCGTCTGGTTGCCATTCTCCTGCTGCTCGTTACCTCTCCAGCCCTGGCCCAGGGGATGAAGGTGTTTCCGGCGCTCGGCGGAGCGGCCGATGCGCGAACGGTGACGGTGTACTCGTCGCTCGACGAGCCGCTGGCGCGTCCGATGATCGCAGCATTCCAGGCGGCCAACCCCGACATTGCCGTGGCCTACGAAGACCTTCAGACCGTCGATATCTACGACCGCGTCGTCGCCGAATCCGATGCCGGCGGTCCTACCGCCGATTTTGCCTTCTCCTCGTCGATGGACCTGCAGGTGAAGCTGGCCAACGATGGTTACGCGCAGGAGAGCAGCGTGCCGCTGTCGGCGAGCTGGCCGCGTTGGGCCAATTGGCGGAACACCGCCTATGCGCTGACTTACGAGCCCGCCGTGTTCATCTACCACAAGCCGAGCTTTGCCGGGTCGAAGCCGCCTACGACGCGGGCCGAACTGATCCAGTATCTCGAGGCCAATGCCGATGCGATCCATGGCCGCATCGGCACCTACGACATCGAGCGCTCCGGCGTCGGCTTCATGTTCTTTTCGCGTGACCAGGAGCAGTATTCGGACCTCTGGACGCTGGTCGGCGCCATGGGCGCGGCGGGGGTAAAGCTCTACTCGACCACCTCGGCGATCGTCGATCGCGTCGCCGATGGCCGGTTCGTCTTCGGCTACAATATCCTCGGCTCCTATGCAGCCGAGGCGGCGGCGCGGAACCCCGATCTCGGCATTGTCCTGCCGGCCGACTACACCATCGTCACCTCGCGCATCGGGCTGGTGCCGAAGGCCGCGGCCAACCCGGACCTGGGCCGCCGCTATCTCGCCTTCTTCATGTCGGCCGAAGGGCAGACGATCATGGCGCAACAGCTGCAGATCGCGGCGCTCAACCCCAGCGTTACCGGCGACAATACCGCCAACGCCATGCAGCAGGCGCTGGGCAACCAGCTCCGGCCGGTGCCGGTCAGCCCCGGGCTGATGGTCTATCTCGACCAGGTGAAGCGGGCCCGGCTGATCCGGCGCTGGAACGACGCGCTCAGCATCCAGTAGGTAGGGCGCACCCTCATCGCCTCCGCGTTCCGCCCTCAAGGTGCGGGGCACGTCAGCTTCACGACAGCTTGCTGTGGTCTGGTCGAGCCTGGCCGAGGCGCAACAGCGTCCGGCCGAGGAGTCTGGGAGGACCCCGCAGTTTTGATCAGCGTTGCCGCAACCGTGCGGCAGCACGTGCTGTTTCATCTCGGGGCATTCCCCAGGATCGAAATAACGACGGTCGGCAGCGTGCCGGCCGCATTGGAGGACAAGCAATGAAGCATCTCGTCGCGACTGCCTTGCTGGCTGGCGCCTTGGCGCTGCCGACTGCGGCCTTTGCCGCCGACTATTCGATCATGGCGCCGGCCGCGCCCGGCGGCGGCTGGGACCAGACCGCCCGCTCGATGCAGGAGGCGCTGACCGCCGAGGGCATTTCGGGCAACGTGCAGGTTACCAATGTGCCGGGCGCCGGTGGCACCATCGGCCTTGCGCAGTTCGTGCAGGAAGCCAATGGTAACCCGTCCAAGCTGATTGTCGGTGGCTATGTGATGGTCGGCGCGATCCTCACCAACAAGGCCCCGGTGACCCTCGAAGCAGTGACGCCGATTGCTCGCCTCACCGGCGAGTACGAAGTGATCGTCGTACCGGCGGCTTCCGACATCCAAGACCTCGCTGGTCTCGTCGCCAAGCTGAAGGCCGATCCCGGCTCGGTATCATGGGCCGGCGGCTCGGCCGGCGGCACCGACCATATCACCGCGGGCCTCTTCGCCAAGGCCGTCGGGGTCGATCCCAAGCTGGTCAACTACGTCGCCTTCTCTGGCGGCGGTGAAGCGCTCGCCGCCGTGCTCGGCAGCCAGGTGACGGTGGGCATTTCCGGCTATGGCGAATTCCAGTCGCAGGTGGAAGCCGGTGCGCTGCGCGTCATCGGCGTTTCGTCGCCGGAGAAGGTGGCGATCATCAACGGGCCGACCTTCAAGGAAGGCGGCGTCGACCTGGTGGTGCAGAACTGGCGCGGCGTGTGGGCCGGTCCGGGCCTCAGCGCCGAACAGACCGCCGCGATCGGCGCCGACATCGAGAAGATGGTGAACTCGGCATCGTGGACGAAGATCCTCGAGACCAAGGGCTGGACCAACACCTACCTTGCCAGCGACGCGTTCAAGACCCAGTTGGCCACTGAGATCGCCGCCACCGAGGCAATTCTCAAGGACGTCGGTCTCGTGCAATGATCGAGCCCATGGCTCAGGCAAACAAGCAGCGCCGCCCTGACTGGGCGGCGCTGGTCATCGCTGCGGGTCTCATGGCTCTCGCGCTGTTGATTGCGTGGGACGCCTCGCGGCTGGGTGCCGGTGGCGCCTATGCCCGGATCGGACCCCAGACCATTCCGTATGTGATCGCGACGTGCCTCGGCGGCCTCGCAGTGTGGACGGTTATCGCCGCCTATCGGCACGATTTCCCCGAGCGCGAGCAGCAGGACTTGCCGCCCGTGCTATGGATCGTGGGCGGGCTGGTCGCGCAGATGGCGCTGATCAAATACGCCGGCTTCTCGATCGCCACCGGCATTCTGTTCGCCATGACCGCCCGCGCCTTCGGAGCCCGGCGGCTTTGGTTCAGCGTTCCTGTCGGCATCCTGCTGTCGGGCCTCGTGTGGCTCATCTTCGCCCGCGCGCTGTCGCTCACCCTGCCGACCGGCCCGCTTGAGCTGGCGCTGACCGGTCTGATGGAAACGCTGGTGCAGTTCGTCACGCTGGTAGTTACCGGCGTTCTCGGCTTCTTCAGGAGCTTCGCCTGATGGATACCTTCATGCTGCTCTGGCAGGGCCTCGCGGTCGCCGTGCAGCCGATCAATCTGCTCTACGCGCTGGTTGGCGTGACGCTCGGCACCGCCGTCGGCGTGCTGCCGGGGATCGGACCGGCGACCACCGTGGCGCTGCTGCTTCCGGTCACTTACAAGCTCGATCCGGCGGGCTCGCTGATCATGTTCGCCGGAATCTACTACGGCGGTATGTATGGTGGCTCGACCACCTCGATCCTGCTCAATACCCCGGGTGAAAGCGCCTCGATCGTCACGGCGCTCGAGGGCAACAAGATGGCCAAGGCGGGCAGGGGCGGACCGGCCCTCGCCACCGCCGCCATCGGCTCGTTCGTTGCCGGACTGATCGCCACCATCGCGCTGGCCTTCCTCGCCCCGTGGGTGGTGAAGTTTGCGCTGGCCTTCGGGCCGCGCGAGTATTTCGCGCTGATGGTGCTGGCCTTCGTCACCGTCTCGGCGGCGTTCGGCGATTCCGCCTTGCGCGGACTGACCTCGCTGTTCATCGGCCTGACGCTCGGCATTATCGGCATTGACCTGCAGACCGGGCAGGCGCGGCTGAGCTTCGGCATCCCCGACCTGCTCGACGGCGTGGAAGTCACGACGCTGGCGGTCGCCATGTTCGCCATCGGCGAGACGCTGTTCGTCGCGGCACAGGGAAAACGCGCTCCCGAGACGGTGGAGCCGGTGCGTGGGTCACTGTGGATGAGCGCCAAGGACTGGGCCCGGTCTTGGAAGCCGTGGCTGCGCGGCACTGTCATCGGCTTTCCGATCGGCGCCATGCCGGCCGGCGGCGCCGAGATCGGCACGTTCTTTTCCTACGCGGCGGAAAAGAAGCTCTCCAAGCACCCCGAGGAGTTCGGGCACGGCGCCATCGAAGGCGTGGCCGGCCCGGAGGCTGCCAACAATGCGTCTGCCGCAGGCACCCTGGTGCCGCTGCTGACGCTGGGGCTGCCGACCTCGGCCACCGCAGCCATCATGCTGGCTGGTTTCCAGCAATACGGTCTGCAGCCCGGCCCTCTGCTGTTCACCTCGAACCCGCAACTGGTCTGGGGCCTGATTGCCAGCCTGTTGATCGCCAACCTGATGTTGATCGTCCTCAACCTGCCGCTGATCGGGCTGTGGGTGAAGCTGCTCACCATCCCGAAACCCTGGCTCTATGCCGGCATCCTGCTGTTCGCGACGCTCGGCACCATCGGCGCCAACCCCTCGGTGTTCGAGCTCGGCATGCTGCTGGCCTTCGGCCTGCTGGGTTATGGCCTCAGGCTGTTCCACTTCCCGATTGCGCCGGTGGTGGTGGGTCTGATTCTCGGTCCGATGGCCGAGCAGCAGTTGCGGCGAGCCCTCGCCATTTCGCAGGGCGACGTGCTGGTGCTGTTCACCTCGCCGATCTCGGCGACGCTGCTGGCGCTTGCGGCCTTGGCGCTGATCGTGCCGCTGATCCTGAGGGCCCGCGGCAAGGGCGAGGTGCTCGCGGCGGTTGCTGCCGACAACGACTGACGCCTGCAACACGCGCATGGCTTGCCTGCCTCCACGCCCACTGCTGTAGGCAGGCGAGACTCCCCATCTGAGGAGGAACGAAAGGACCTCCCGATGACCCGCAAACCGAGCCTGTTCCGCGACCTGTTCGAGATGTTCGGCGCTGCAAATGCCGCCGCGGCCGCGACGCACGAGCATCGTGCTCCCAGCGCCCGTGACCTGCGGACTCTCGGCATCGAGCCGAAGCAGTTCCGCGCAATTGGCGCTGACGACCGGCCAATCCCTCCGAAATGACGTTGCGCTGCCGGTCCGTCCCACGCAACGCGATGCTATTCGCCTCGGCCGCGGGGAATAAGTCCTCCGGATCAATGCACTAGGCTTTGACGCGACCCATCAGTTTCGTGTTTCTCGCCTCACCGAATACTCGGTTCGTTCCGATTTTCCGCTGGGGCATAATGAACAAGCTTTTCACCGCGGCCGTTGCCGCCGTCCTGCTGGGCACCGCGCCGGTGCTGGCGCAGACCACCGAAATCCTCAACGTCTCCTACGATATCTCGCGTGAGTTGTTCGACGCGGTGAACGCCAAGTTCGTCCCGTCCTACAAGGCCTCGGCCGGCGCCGACGTGAAGGTGAACCAGTCGCATGCGGGCTCATCCAAGCAGGCCGGCCTGATCCTCGAGGGTCTCGAGGCCGACGTGGTGACCTTCAACCAGGTGATCGACGTCGACACCCTCGCCAAGGGCGAGTTCGTCGCCGCCGACTGGAAGACCAAGTTCGAGAACAACGCCTCGCCGTTCTACTCGCTGCCGGCCTTCCTCGTGCGTGAGGGAAACCCCAAGGGCATCAAGGACTGGGCAGACCTCGCCCGCGACGACGTCAAGATCATCTTCCCCAACCCCAAGACCTCGGGCAATGGCCGCTACACCTATCTCGCCGCCCGCGCCTGGGCGACCGAGGCGTTTGCCGGCGACGAGGCCAAGATCGAGGAATACCTCAAGAAGGTGTTCTCGAACGTTCCGGTGTTCGAGACCGGCGGCCGCGCAGCAACCACCACTTTCGTCGAGAACAAGATCGGCGACGTGCTGATCACCTTTGAGGCCGAAGTGCTCGGCACCATCAAGCAGCTCGGCGACGACCAGTATGACGCGGTGATCCCGTCGGTCAGCCTGCTCGCCGAGTTCCCGGTCGCCGTCGTCGACAAGGTGGTCGACAAGCGCGGCACCCGCGAGATCGCCACCGCCTACCTCAACTACCTCTATTCGCCCGAGGGGCAGGATATCGCCGGCGCGCTCTTCCACCGTGTGCACGAGGCAGCGGCCGTCGAAAAGTACAAGGCGCAGTTCCCCGAGGTGCGCCTCGTGACCGTCGAGGACGTGTTCGGCGGCTGGGACAAGATCAAGGCCGACCACTTCGCCGAAGGCGGCCTGCTCGACAAGGTGTTCGTCAACCAGTAGGGCCGGGCTTTGACCAGCCTCGATACGGCGCGGGAAACTCCCCGCGCCGTTGCTTTTGGAACGCGCTTGCCGAAGGCGCGAAAGCCCGGTCGCAGGCACCTGCTGCCGGGCTTCGGGCTGACCTTCGGCATCACCGCGCTCTATCTCGTCCTGATCGTGGCACTGCCGCTTGCAGCGATGCTGCTCAAGACCTTCAGCCTCGGTTGGCCGGAGTTCTGGCGCATCGTCTCGTCGCCGCGCGCCATCTCGGCCTATTGGATCACCTTCTCCTCCGCCGCCGCTGCTGCCGTATTCAACGGCTTTTTCGGCCTGCTGCTGGCCTGGGTGCTGGTGCGCTACGAGTTCCCCGGCAAGCGCATCATCGATGGGTTGGTCGACCTGCCATTCGCACTGCCCACCGCCGTCGCCGGCCTGGCGCTGGTGACGCTGTTCGGTCCGGCCGGCTGGTACGGGCAGATCCTCGTGCCGCTGGGGATCACTGTCACCCACGCGCAGCTCGGCATCATCGTCGCCATGGCCTTCACCTCGCTGCCCTTCGTGGTGCGCACGGTGCAGCCGGTGCTCGAGGACATTCCCGAGGACGTGCAGGAGGCGGCGCGGCTGCTTGGCGCGACGCCGTTCCAGGTGTTCTCGAGGGTCATCCTGCCGCTGATCCTGCCGGCCTTCACCACCGGTGTGGTGCTGTGCTTCGCCCGCGCCATCGGCGAGTTCGGCGCCGTGGTGTTCATCGCCGGGAACCTGCCGGGGATGACCGAGATCGTCTCGTTGCTGATCTTCATCCGGCTCGACGAGCACAACTACCCGGCCGCCGCGGCACTCGCGACCGTGCTGCTGGCGACCGCGTTCGTCACCCTGTTCCTCACCAACCTGCTTCAGGCCTGGCAGCTCCGCTATGCAGACAAATCCCGCTGACGCGTCGCTCCCGGCCGATCCACGCCGCCCGCAATCAGCGGTGGCCTGGGGGCTGATCGGGCTCGCCTACCTGATGGCCGGCGCCGTGCTGCTGGTGCCGCTGCTGCTGATCGTCGTCACCGGGTTTCGCGAGGGCGTTGGCGTCTACCTTGCCAACATCGTCGAACCCGAAACGCTGCACGCCATCTTCCTCACTGTGCTGGCGGCGATCGTCGTGGTGCCGATCAATGTCGGCTTCGGCATCGCCGCCGCCTGGCTGGTGACGCGGTACGAATTCCGCGGCAAGCGGCTGCTCATCACCTTCATCGAGATCCCGTTCTCGGTGAGCCCGATCGTGGCTGGTGTGATCTACCTGTTCCTCTATGGCGGGCAGGGGCTGCTCGGGCCGCTGCTGGCGGAGTTCGATCTCAAGCTGATGTTTACGGTGTGGGCGATCTTCCTCGTCTCGCTGTTCGTCACCTCGCCATTCGTGGCGCGCGAGCTGATCCCGCTGATGCAGCAGCAGGGCGGCGAGGATGAGGAGGCGGCGCTGTCGCTGGGCGCCAACGGCCGGCAGATCTTCTGGCATGTGACGCTGCCCAACATCCGCTGGGCGCTGCTCTATGGCGCGGTGCTGTGCAATGCGCGGGTCATCGGCGAGTTCGGCGCGGTGTCGGTGGTTTCGGGCGCCATCCGGGGCCAGACCAACACACTGCCGCTGCAGATCGAGCTGCTGTTCAACGATTTCAACGTCACCGGCGCCTTCGCCGCCGCCTCGACGCTGGCGTTGCTGGCCGTGCTCACCATCGTCCTCAAGTCGGTGCTCGAGCGGAAGACCAGGCACTAGCGGTGGATTGAGGCCCGGCGCGACGCCGGGCCCATTCTCGCTACTCCGCGGCTGCCGCCTGCGTGGCCGGGGGGCCGCTGATGAACAGCAGCGCGGCCAGCGCGGCGACCGCCGCGACGATCATTGCCCCGAAGAATGCCGCCTGGAAGCCGGCCAGCAGGTCCGAGCCGCTTCCAGCGGCTACCGCCACCATGGCAGCGAGGCCGATGGCCGAGCCGATCTGGTAGGTGGTGCTGATCAGGCCCGAAGCGAGGCCGGTCTGTTCAGGGCGAACGCCCGACATGCCCGCCATCGTTGCCGGAATGTAGGCGAGCGCCATGCCAAGAGCGGCCAGTAGCGAGGCCGGCAGCACATCCGCCCAGAAGTTGCCGTCGGCCGGTACCCGGGTGAACAGGAACAGCGCGACGGCCATGGCGAGTAATCCGGCGACGAGGTTCGCCTTGATGCCGAAGCGGCCGACCAGCCGGCCCGACAACCAGACCATCAGCACCATGATGGTGACGGTCATCGGCACCAGCGCCAGGCCGCTATAGAGCGCCGTGAGGCCCAGCACCTGCTGCAGGTAGAGGTTGAGGTAGAACCACAGCGGGATCCACGCCGCACCGAGCAGCGCCATCAGCAGGTTGGCCGCGGCAAGATTGGGCGTTGCAAGGATCGACAGTGGCAGCAGCGGCTGCCGACCTACGGCCTGCAGCACGATGAAGCCGACGAATAGCAGCGCCGCGACTCCCAACAGGCTCAGTGTCGTGGGCGAGGACCATTGGCCTGGTCCGGTGGTGACGATGGCGTAGACCGCCAGCGACAGTGCCCCGGTGATGGTGATGGCGCCGAGCCAGTCGATCCGGCCGATGCCGCCATGCACCCGCGGCAACAGGGCAGGGGTCAGCAGCAGCACCAAAGCGCCGAGCGGCACGTTGACGAGGAAGGTCCACGGCCAGCTCAGCCACTCGGTGATGACGCCGCCAAGGAACACGCCGGCCGTGCCACCGGCGGCAGCGGCGGCGCCCCAGACGCCGAAGGCCTTGCCGAGCTCGCGACCGTCATGCGCGAACAACTGCATCAGCAGCACCAGCGCGGATGGCGCGATGAGCGCGGCGCCAACACCCTGGATAGCCCGGCCGGCGATCAGCACGGCCTGAGAGCTCGCAACACCGGCAAGAATCGAGGCTGCGGTCAGGATGACAAAGCCGAGCGCGAACATGCGGCGCGCGCCGAACACGTCGCTCAGCTTGCCGCCGAGCAGTAACAGGCCGCCAAAGGCGACGACATAGGCATTGAAGATCCAGCTCAGGTTCTCGGCCGAGAAGCCGAGCTGGGTCTGAATCGCCGGCAGGGCGACGCCGACGATCGAGGTATCGAGAATGACGATGAACTGGGCTGCGCTCAGCAGCGCCAGGCCCCACCACCGCCGTGGATCGGGTTGCATTGGAAAGGTCCTTTCGACTGGTCCCGCGCGGGGAGTCGCGCGGCATCGATCGAGGTGCCTAAGGATTCCAATGTTTGGAGGGTCAAGCCTCAGTGCAACGAGGCAACGCCGAAGCGTGGGCGTTGCGCCGGACGGCCCGCTAGCGGGACCGCAGCCGCGATCTTCTCGATGATCGGGCAGCTCGGTCGGTCGTCGCCGTGGCAGGTGTCGGCCAGGTGCTGCAACGTCTCGCTCATCGCGGCGAGGGCGCGCGCTTTCTCGGCCAGTACTGCAATATGCGAGCGGGCGATCGCCTTGACGTCGGCGCTGGCCCGGTCACGATCGCGCCACAGCGTCAGCAGGTCGCGCATCTGCTCGACCGAGAAGCCCAGGTCGCGGGCGCGGTTGATGAAGCGCAGCGTATGCAGATCGTCGTCGAGATAGACCCGGTAGCCGGACTCGGTCCGGTGCGGTGCGGCGACCAGCCCGATCGATTCGTAGTAGCGGATCATCTTGGTGGAAATGCCGGTGGCCTTGGCGGCCTGTCCGATGTTCATCCTGTGCCTCCTTCTCAGCAGGAGGCGGGTACACCTTCCCATTATGGGAAGGTCAAGCGCCGGCTCAGCCCCAGCTGAGCGGGATCACGTCGACGATCTCGCCCGGCGGCACGCCCGGCGAGTCTTCCGGCACCACGATCAACGCGTCGGCCAGCGCCAGCGAGGTCGAGTGGCTCGAGTCGGTCTCGAAGATCGGCTCGACCTGCAGGAAGCCGATATCGTTGCGGCTGAGCGTCGCCCGCATGAAGTGGCGGCGCGGCCCGTTGGGCGGCAGGCCGAGCAGGGTGGGCACGCCGATGCGCGGCCAGAACGGATCGATGTGGCCGGTCAGCGCCCTCAGCGCCGGCTTCAGGATGACCGTCGCGGTCACCAGTGCCGAGACCGGATTGCCGGGCAGGCCGAACACCAGCGTCTTGCCGCGGGTGCCGAACATCAAAGGCTTGCCCGGTCGCATCCTGAGCTTCCAGAAATCCACTTCGACGCCGAGGTCGCGCAGCACGTCCTGGACGTAATCGCGCTCACCGACGCTGGCGCCGCCAGTGGTGACCAGCATGTCGACGCCCTGGTCGAAGGCGCTCAACAGGGCCGCCTCGAGCTTCAGCTTGTCGTCGGCCACGATGCCGAGGTCGATCACTTCTTCGGCCCAGGGCGCCAGCAGCGGGATCAGCCCGTAGGTGTTGGAAGCAATGATCTGGTCGGGCCCGAGCGGCGTGCCCGGGGCCACCAACTCGTCGCCCGTCGCCAGTACGGCGATCCTGGGGCGGCGCGTCACGGTCAGCGTTGGGTGGTTGGCGGAGGCCGCGAGGTTGAGCATGGCCGGCGTCAATGCGACGCCCGCCGGCAACAGCTCGGCGCCGCGCTTGAAGTCAAAGCCCTGCTTGCGGACACTCTGGCCGGATTTTGGCACCTTCTCGAAGCTGATCTGGTTACCCTTGGCCGTCGCCTCTTCCTGCATGATCACCGCATCGGCGCCGATCGGCAGGGGCGCACCGGTGAAGATGCGGACGCACTGGCCGTGCTCCATCATACCGACAAAGCGGGCGCCGGCCTGTGAGGTTCCGGCCAGTTTCAGCGGCCGGCCGGGAACCACCTCGGCGGCGCGTACGGCGTAGCCGTCCATGGCGCTGGCATCGAACGGCGGCTGGTTGTGCCGCGCCACCAGCGGCTGGGTGAGCACGCGGCGATGCGCCCGGGCCAGCGGCACCGCCTCGCTGCCGAGCTTCGGGAGCTTCCTGAAGATCCGCTCGATGGCTTCGTCGACCGGCATCATCGGTGGAAATCACCCGACTTGCCGCCCGATTTCTCCTCGAGCTGGATCGAGGTCACCCGCATGGCGCGGTCATGCGACTTGGCCATATCGTAGAGGGTCAACGCGGCGACCGAGGCCGCCGTCATCGCCTCCATTTCGACGCCGGTCTGCGCCGTCGTCTCGGCGGTAGCAGTCACCACCAGGGCAGGGCCGTCGCCTTCGATCTCGACGCTCACCTTGGTCAGCGGGATCGGGTGGCAGAGCGGGATCAACTCGGAGGTCTTCTTCGCGGCCATGATGCCGGCGATGCGGGCAACGGCCAGCGCGTCGCCCTTTTTCAGCTCGCCGCCAAGGATCAGAGCCACAGTCTCGGGTTTGGCTTCCAGCCGCGCCGTCGCCACCGCCCGGCGGCGTGTCACGGCCTTGTCGCCGATATCGACGATATGCGCTTCCCCCCGCTGGTTGAGGTGGGTGAGCGCCATCAGCCGTGCAGCAGCTTGATGGTTGCAGCGGTGACGTCGCTCTGCCGCATCAGGCTCTCGCCGACGAGGAACGTGCCGATGCCGGCATGCTCGAGCTTCACCAGGTCGGCATGGGTGTTGACGCCGCTTTCCGATACCAGGTGCACGCCCTGCGGCACCCCGCCGGCAAGGGTCACCGAGGTGTTGAGCGTCGTCTCGAAAGTGCGAAGATTGCGGTTGTTGATGCCGATAAACTCGGCGTTCAGCCCCAGCGCCCGGTCGAGCTCGATCTGGTCGTGCACTTCCACCAGCGCATCCATCCGCCATTCCTCGGCGGCATCGAGCAGGTAGCGCGCGGTGTCGTCGTTGACTGCAGCGAGGATGATCAGGATGCAGTCGGCGCCCCAGGCGCGGCTCTCGGCCACCTGGTAGGTCTCGAACAGGAAATCCTTGCGCAGCACCGGTAGCTTGGTGGCGTTGCGCGCCTCGATCAGGTAGCCCGGGGCACCCTGGAAACTCGGGCGGTCGGTGAGCACGGAGAGGCACGCGGCGCCGCCCAGCTCGTAGGCCCGGGCGATCTCGGCCGGGTTGAAATCGGGACGGATCAGGCCCTTGGAGGGGCTCGCCTTCTTCACCTCGGCGATCAGCGCGAACTGGTTCTCGGCCCGCTTCTTTTTCAGCGCCGAGAGGAACCGCCGCACCGGCGGCGCGTCGTGCGCTTCGGCGACCACCTCGTTCCAGGGCCGGAGGGTCTTCGCCGCGGCGATCTCCTCGCGTTTGTAGACTTCGATCTGCGAGAGGATGTCGGACATGGATCAGCTGTTCGATACGGAAATGAGTTTGTCGAGGGTCAATTTGGCGCGGCCGGAATCGATCTCGCGGGCCGCAAGGTCCGCGCCCAGCTTCAACGTGTCGGCACGGCCGGCGACGATGAAGGCGGCGGCGGCGTTGAGCAGCACGATGTCGCGATAGGGATCTTTCACCCCGTCCAGCAGCCCGCGCAGCCGCGAGGCGTTGTAAGCCGGATCGGCGCCCTTGAGGTCGGCCATGGTGGCGCGCGGCAGGCCGGCATCTTCCGGGGTGATCTCGAAGCTGCGCAGGTCCCCGCCCTTGATCGAGGCGACGAAGCTCGGGCCGGTGGTCGAAAGCTCGTCGATGCCATCGGCGCCATGCACGACCCAGGCCGAGATGGCGCGGTTGGCGAGCAGCGCCGCCGCGACCGGTTCAACCCACTTCTTGTCGTAGACGCCCAGCATGTAGCGACGCGCGCCGGCCGGGTTCGACTGCGGACCCAGCAGGTTGAACATCGTGCGGGTGCCCATCTCCATGCGAGTGGGGCCGACATGCTTCATCGCCGGGTGATGCGTCGGCGCGAACATGAAGCCGATTCCGGCCTCCCGGATGCACTGGCTGATCTTGTCGGGCCCGATATCGGTCTTGATGCCGAGCGCCTGCAGTACGTCGGAGGCGCCCGACCGCGAGCTCAGTGCGCGGTTACCATGCTTGGCCACCGGAACGCCCGCGCCCGCCACGACGATCGAGGTGGCGGTCGAGATGTTCAGCGTCTCCGCGCCGTCGCCACCGGTGCCGACGATATCGATGATGCTGTCCGGGGCGTCGACCGCCACCGGCACCATCTTGTCCCGCAGGATCGAGACGGCTGCAGCGATCTCGCCGACCGTCTCGCCCTTCACCCGCATGCCCATCAGGAACGCACCGATCTGGCTCGGCGTCGCCTCGCCATCCATGATCGTGGTCATCACCGAGCGCATTTCCTCACCGGTCAGATCCTGGCGCGAGGCGATCTTGTTGAGAGCTCCCTTGATATCCATCACGCGGCCTTCCTGAGGTTGAAGTCGCGGGCGAGGTTGAGGAAGTTCTGCAGGATCGCGTGCCCGTTTTCCGACGCGATGCTCTCGGGGTGGAATTGCACGCCATGGCTTGGGTAGTGCCGGTGCTGCATGCCCATGATCAGCCCGTCATCGGTAGAGGCGGTGACCTCCAGCACGTCCGGCAGGCTCTGCGGCCTGACGATCAGCGAGTGGTAGCGCGTCGCCTCAAAGCCGGAATTCAGCCCACGGAACAGGCCTTTGCCGCTGTGATTGATCTTCGAGGTCTTGCCGTGCATCAGGTGCGGCGCGCGGATCACTTCGCCGCCCATCGCCTGGCCGAGCGCTTGATGCCCCAGGCACACCCCGAGGATCGGCGTTGTCGGCGCAAAGCGCTCGATCAGGCTGAGGCAGATGCCGGCCGTATCGGGGGTCGCGGGACCGGGCGACAGCACGATCGCTTCCGGAGCGATTTCGACTACCTGATCGAGGGTGATCTTGTCGTTGCGCCACACCTCGGACTCGCCGCCCAGTTCGCCCAGGAAGTGGACGAGGTTGTAGGTGAAGCTATCGTAGTTATCGATGACGAGGAGGCGCATGTCTCAGGTTCCAGGCTCGGACGTTATGTAAACACCGGGTCATTCCCGCGAAAGCGGAAATCTCAGAATCAGAGCTGCCCCCGCCATCGTAGAGTGCTCATTGGCCGACCCGCGCTTCACCGGCGTAGCGGAGCGCCTCTTCGGCGGCGCTGAACAGGGCGCGGGCCTTGTTCTCGCACTCGAGCTGCTCGAGCTCGGCCTTGCTGTCAGCGACGATGCCGGCGCCCGACTGTACGTAGATCTTGCCGTTCGAGACAATCGCGGTGCGCAGGACGATGCAGGTGTCCATCGTGCCGTCGGCGCCGAAGTAGCCGACGCAACCGCCATAGATGCCGCGGCGCGACTTCTCGAGTTCGTCGATGATCTCCATCGCCCGGACTTTCGGGGCACCCGAAACGGTGCCGGCAGGGAAGCCGGCAGCCAGCGCATCGACGAAATCGTATTTCGGGTCGAGGTCGCCCACGACGTTCGAGACGATGTGCATGACGTGCGAGTAGTACTCGAGGAAGAACTTGTCGGTAACCTCGACGCTACCGATCTTGGCCACCCGGCCGACGTCGTTGCGGCCGAGATCCAGCAGCATCAGGTGCTCGGCCAGTTCCTTGGGGTCGCTCAACAGCTCGTCGGCCAGTTCCTTGTCGCGGGTCGGCGTGGCGCCGCGCTTGCGGGTGCCGGCGATGGGGCGGATGTTGACCTTGCCATCCTGCACCTTGACCAGGATTTCCGGGCTCGAACCCGCGACGGCGAAATCGCCGAAATCCAGCATGTACATATAGGGCGAAGGGTTGGTGCGGCGCAGAGCGCGATAGAGCGCCGTCGGCGGCAGAGTGAACTCGGCCTCGAAACGCTGGCTCAGCACCACCTGGAAGATGTCGCCGGCCCGGATGTACTCCTTGGCGTCCTCGACCATGCGGGCATACTGCTCGACGCTCGTATTGGACTTGACCGCGATGGAGTCGATATCGGGCGGCGTCGAGGTGTAGGGCAGGGTACGGCCCATACGGCCGACGGCGTCGTCGATGCGGCTCTGCGCGCCTTCCCAGGCCTGTTTCGCGGTCACACCTGGGCGGACGTAGACTGGCGCGGTAAGATAGAGTTCGTCCTTCAGGGTGTCGAACACGGCGAGCACGGTCGGCCGCATCAGGATCGCCTCGGGGAAGCCGAGTGGATCCTCGTGGCGGTCCGGCAGCACCTCCATCAGCCGCACCATGTCGTAGCCCAGATAGCCGTAGATGCCGGCTGCGGTGGACGGCAGCCCGGGCGGCACTTCGGCCTGGCTCTCCGCGACCAGGGCGCGCAGCACATCGAGCGGCGGCTCGCTGACCGGAGTGAAGGCGTCGGGCGTCAGGCCGGCATTGCGATTGATGCTGGCCTGGCCCTTCTCGACCTTGAGGATGATGTCCGGATCGAACCCGATCATCGAGTAGCGCCCGACCGTGGCGCCGTCCTGCACGCTTTCGAGCAGGAAGGTGTTCTTCCGCCCCTCGGCGAGCTTCAGGTAAGCACCGATCGGCGTTTCCAGATCGGCGACGACGCGCCGGAAGACGATCTGGGCGCGGCCGGCATCGTATCCCGCCGCGAAGGCGCCGTACTGGTCGTCAGCGGTCATTGCAGGGCGCCGGTATCGGTAAGCTGCTTGAGGACCTGCTCGTTGATCCTGAGGCCGGCTTCCGACTTCAGCCCGGTCAGCAGATCGCTGTAGAGCGCATCACGGCTCGATTCCTCGACGAACTTCTTGATGTCCGCCGTCTGGTCGGTAGTGCCCTGGTTCACTTCGACCACCTGGAACACCACGTGGTCGCCGTCGCCGTTCACCGCCGAGCCGAAATGCGTCGGGCCGCCGTTGAAGATCTCGTTGGCAACCGCCTGGTTCAGCACGGTGGTGCCGTCGCCCGAGCGCTTCAGCGGCTGGCTGAGGATCGGAAACTGGCCGATGCTGCTGGCGACGTCGGCAAATGCGGTGCCGGCCTTCACCTGCTCGAGAAGTTTCGCCACTTCGGCGGTGACGGCTTCGTCAGTCTTGGCGTTGGTCCAGGCAGCGATCACCGCGTCGCGGACCTCGTCGAGCGTCTGGTCACGCGCGTCCTCGACCTGCTTGAGGTCGAACCAGAGGTTGCGGGTCGAACTCAGCTGGATGGTCGGAGCAAGGTTGCCCTGCTCGGCCTTGAACACCGCGGTCGCGATGCGCTGCGCATCCTCAGGGCCGACGTCCGGGCTGTTGGCAAGCTCCGCGCCGGTTTCGGTCAGCGGGACGGTCACGGTGTGGAGGCCAAAGCGTTCGGCGATCTCCGGCAGCGGCTTGAACGCAGCGCGGAGCTCTTCGATCTGGTCGAGCACGTCGGTATATTCGTTGCGGGCCTGGGTGAGCGCCAACTGCTTGGCGATATCGGCCTTGGCGTCCTCGAGGCTGATGACGCCGCCAGGCTCGATCGCCGAAACGCTGACGGCGCGCTTCGAGCCAATGCCCTCGATGATGACGTAATCGTTCAGCGCCAATCCGAACGCCGCGTCAGCCAGGCTGATGTCGGTGATCTCGGTCTTGCTGAGGTTGCCCAGATCCTGGGCCGTCGCACCGCTGGCGGCGAGCACGTCGGCGAACGGCGTGCCGGCGGCCTTGCCGTCGGTGAAGGCTTTCTCGAGCTCGGGCGTGTTGAGCACCACCTGCTTGACGGTGCGCCGCTCGATCTTCACGCGGCTGTCCTTGGTGCGTTCATATTCGGCCGCGACGTCTTCATCCGAAATGGTCTTGGTGGCGGCGATCGCCTCGGGCGACAGCGCCAGCAGCTCGATCGTACGAGTCGCCTTGGTGCGGAAATTGGCCTGGTTGTCCTTGAGATAGGTCGCCAGCTCTTCTTCCGTCGGTTCGGCAACCGGGGGCAGGGCCTGGGCGTTCAGGATGAAGTAATCAACCGTACGCGTGTCGCCGGAAAAGCGGGACAGCAGGTCGGTGGCGGTCGCAGGCGCCGGTGCACCGGAGAGCAAGCCGCTCACCAGTTGTTGGCGGCGCGCCGCCTTGGTCTGGAGGTCGAAATACTCAGCTTCGGTGAAGCCATTCTGCTGCAGCACGCGCAGGAAATTGTTGCGATCGAACGAACCGAGCGCGCTGGAGAAGCTCGGGTCCTCGCGCAGCATCTTGCCGAGGCGGTCCTCGGAGACGCCGAGGCCGAGATCCTCGCCGAGCTTGTTGACGGCAGCCTCACCGGCGAGCCGGTCGAGCACAGCCCCCGGCACGCCGAAGACGTTGGCTTCCTCGACGGTCGGCACACGGCCGATCTGCTGGGCGACGGCGTTGATCTGGGTATTGTAGGCGCGCTGATAGTCGCGAACCGAAATATCCTGTCCGGCGACGGTGGCTACCGTGTTCGTGCCGAAGCCGGTGATGACGTTCGAAATACCGAACCCCGCCAGGCCGACAATCAGAAAGGCGCCGAGAATCTTGCCGAACCAGGTCTTGGTCAGGTGGCGAAAGCTATCGAGCATCGAGACAAATCCAACAACAGCCGCCTCCCCGGCGGGCGGCGGATACTAGACAGGGTCGAGTTTGTGCCGCAAGGCACATCGGGACGGGGGTTATGGGAAACTCCCACAATAGGCAAGTAGAAGGAGCGTCAAGGTGACGGCAGAGATAACGCCGCTGATCGCGGGCAACTGGAAGATGAACGGCACCACGGCCTCCCTGGGGGAGGTGCAGAAGCTCGCCGCGCTGCTCGCCAAAGGTGGAGGCCCGCGGGGTACGGTGGTGATCTGCCCGCCTGCCACGCTGCTCGAACGGCTCAACGAACTGGCGGCTCCAGCCGGCATCGTCACCGGCGGACAGGACTGCCATCCGGCCGCCGGCGGCGCCCATACCGGCGATGTCAGCGCGCAGATGCTGGCCGATGCCGGCGCCCAGTTCGTGATCGTTGGCCATTCGGAGCGCCGCAGCAACCACGGCGAGACCGATGGGCTGGTGCAGCAGAAGGCACTTGCCGCACACGCCTCCGGCCTCGTGCCGATTATCTGCGTGGGCGAAACCGAGGCCGAGCGCGATGCGGGCAGGGCTGTAAGCGTCGTCATCGGTCAGCTCGAAGGCTCGGTGCCGGACGACTGGTCGGGTCACGACATCGTCATCGCCTACGAGCCCGTGTGGGCCATCGGCACCGGCCGTACCCCGACATCGGCCGACATCGCTGAGATGCACCATGCCATTCGCGACCAGCTGAAATCCCGGTTCGGCGAGCGCGGTGCGGCAGTGCGCATCCTCTATGGCGGCTCGATGAAGCCGTCGAACGCCAGTGAGATCCTGCGCATCGCCAACGTCAATGGCGGACTGGTCGGCGGAGCAAGCCTCTTGGCAAACGACTTCCACGCCATTATCTCGGCTCTCTAGAAGAGGCATCCGGCGCCGATCGAAAGGCGGCGGATGGCGCTGGCATTTGTGTTGGCGCGCGTGTAGAAGCGCGCCAAACCGATATCGAAAGCCTGAAGGTCCAATGGCCAACGTCCTGATCGTCGCCTATCTCCTGATCGTGCTCGCGCTGATTGCAGTGATCCTGCTGCAGCGGTCCGAGGGCGGCGGGCTCGGCATGGGTTCCTCGAATGCCAACGGCCTGATTTCGGTCCGTGGTTCGGCAAACCTGCTGACCCGCACCACAGCCATCCTGGCGGCTCTGTTTTTTGCTTCGGCCATCGGCCTGACGATTCTCTCTTCGGTTGATCGCGGTACGAGCTCCATCCTCGACCGCGCTGCCCAGGGTGGTGACGCGGCGCCGACCACCGTGCTCGACACTCTGCAGCAGTTGCAGCAGCAGAGCGGGGGCGATCTGCCGGTTCCGACCGACACGACCACCGCCCCGGCGACGACTACCCCATCGACGACCACAGAGGCCCCGGCAGCCGGTTCCGACCTGCCGGTGCCCACCGAAACGGCGCCCGCTGCCGAAACTCCGGCGGCGCCGGCGACGACAGAACAACCAGCGGCGCCTGCCAACTGAGGCCGCCGCGACAGCGAACCGGGGAAGGGGATGGCAACATCCCCTTCTTCTTTTTGTGTGGGGCCATGCCAACGTGATCGGCAGCGCCCTTGAGAATCAGAATTTCGACCGCTTAAGGTAAAAGCCCATGGCACGGTACGTTTTCATCACCGGTGGCGTGGTTTCCTCATTGGGTAAAGGCCTCGCTTCCGCAGCTCTCGGCGCGGTTCTGCAGGCTCGCGGCTACAAAGTCCGCCTGAGGAAACTCGACCCTTACCTCAACGTCGATCCGGGCACGATGTCGCCCACGCAGCATGGCGAGGTATTCGTCACCGACGACGGGGCGGAAACCGATCTCGATCTCGGTCACTACGAGCGTTTCACCGGTCGTCACGCCAACAAGCGCGACAACATCACCACCGGGCGCATCTATTCCGACATCATCGCCAAGGAGCGCCGCGGCGACTACCTGGGCGCCACGGTGCAGGTGATCCCGCACGTCACCGACGCCATCAAGGATTTTGTCCGCGAGGGCAATGAAGATTTCGATTTTGTGCTGGTCGAAGTCGGCGGCACTGTCGGCGACATCGAGGGGCTGCCGTTCTTCGAGGCGATCCGCCAGTTCGGCAACGACCTGCCGCGCGGCCACGCCATCTACGTCCACCTGACGCTGATGCCGTTCATTCCGTCGGCGGGGGAACTGAAGACCAAGCCGACGCAGCATTCGGTGGCAACGCTGCGCTCGATCGGCATCTCGCCCGATATCCTCTTGGTCCGCTGTGATCGCCCGATCCCGCATTCCGAGCGCAAGAAGCTGGCGCTGTTCTGCAACGTGCGCGAGAGCGCCGTGATTCAGGGCCTCGACGTCGCATCGATCTACGACGTGCCGCTCGCCTATCACAAGGAAGGCCTCGACCGCGAAGTGCTGGCCGCCTTCGGCATCGAAGACGCCCCGGAGCCGGACCTCAAGGCCTGGGAAGACGTGTCGTCGCGCCTCCACAATCCGGAGGGCGAGGTCAACATTGCCATCGTCGGCAAGTATACCGGGCTCAAGGACGCCTACAAATCGCTGAGCGAAGCCCTGGTGCATGGCGGCATCGCCAACCGGGTGAAGGTCAACCTCAACTGGATCGACTCCGAGATCTTCGAGCACGAGGATCCGGCGCCCTATCTCGAGCACATCCACGGTATCCTGGTGCCGGGCGGCTTCGGCGAGCGCGGCTCGGCAGGCAAGATCCAGGCGGCCCGCTTTGCGCGCCTCAAGGACGTGCCGTATTTCGGCATCTGCTTCGGCATGCAGATGGCCTGCATCGAGGCGGCGCGAAACACCGCCGGCATCAAGAATGCCAATTCCACCGAGTTCGGCCCGACCAAGGAACCGATCGTCGGTATCATGACCGAATGGGTCAAAGGTAACGAGCAGGTTACGCGCAGCGCCGAAACCGATCTTGGCGGCACCATGCGTCTCGGCTCCTACCCGGCGCAGCTCGCCAAGGGGTCGCGCGTGGCCGACATCTACGGCTCGACCCGCATCACCGAGCGGCACCGCCACCGCTACGAAGTGAACATGAACTACCGCAAGGTGCTCGAGGCCAACGGGCTGCTGTTCTCCGGCGTCTCGCCGGATGGCAAGCTGCCGGAGATCGTCGAACGCACCGATCATCCGTGGTTCATCGGCGTGCAGTTCCACCCGGAGCTGAAGTCGAAGCCGTTCGAGCCGCACCCGCTCTTTGCCAGCTTCATCGAAGCGGCCAAGGAACAGAGCCGGCTGGTCTGATGGAAATCCAAACGGCGCGGCTGCTGCTGCGCCGCCCACGGCCTGACGATCTGGATGCATTCTTCACGATGATGTCGGACGCGCGGGGGATGCGTTACTGGTCGACGCTGCCGCACGCTGATCGTGACGTGACCCGCGCCTGGCTCGACCGGAAGATCGAGCGCACGGCCGCAGGTGGCGAGGATTTCACCATCGAATTCGAGGGCCGGGTGGTTGGTGACGTTGGCGCCGGCCGCCTGCCGGATTTCGGCTTCATGATCCACCCCGAGTATTGGGGGCGAGGGATTGCCTCCGAGGCGGCGGCCGCCTTCATCGACTATGCGTTCTCCCGCCAGCTCACCGACCAGTTGCTGGCCGATGTCGATCCGCGAAACCTCGCATCGCTGCGGGTGCTGGAGAAGCTGGGTTTTGCCAGGACCGGCGAAGCGAGGAACACGTTCCTGCTCGGCGACGAATGGTGCGACAGCATCTATCTCACTCTCGCTCGCCCGCGATAAGCTCCGTCGATATCCGGAGTTCCCAGATGACCCAGCTTCGAACGGCGCGGCTGGTACTGCGCCGCGCCATTGCCTCCGATATCCTCGCGATCCACGCCATCCTCAGTTCGCCTGAGGCCATGCGCTACTGGGCGACGTTGCCGCACGTGTCGATGGCGGAGACCGAAACCTGGTTCGAGGCGCAGTTTTTCAGCGGCGACCCGGCGCGCGACGAATGGGTCATCGTCGAGGACGGACGGGTGATCGGCAATATCGGCATCTGGAAGATGCCCGAGATGGGCTTCATCCTGCACCCCGATGCATGGGGCCGAGGTCTCGCGACGGAGGCTGCCACGGCCTTCCTCACCTATGCATTCACGGCCTATCCGATCGAGGCGGTAACCGCCGACGTCGACCCGCGCAATGCGGCCTCGCTGAAGTTGCTGCAGCGCCTCGGCTTCGCCGTCACCGGCACCGCCGAGAACACGTTCCTCGTCGGCGATGAGTGGTGCCACAGCGTCTATCTGGCGCTGCCACGCCCCATCGCCTAGAGCGCGCTCACAAGTCGGGCTGGCCCGTTACCGTGTCGGTGCAATTGACCCGGACGCCTGCTGCTGCACAATAGCCAGCTAACCGGAGTGTCAATCGTGGCCGAAATTCTCTCCCTCTCGAAAGCCCGCAAGGCCAAGGCGCGCGTCGCCAAGGAGCAGACAGCCGCCGCGAACCGGGTGAAGTTCGGCCGCACCAAGGCGGATCGGCAGCTCGAGAAGGCGCAGGACGCGCTCGAGACCCGGCGGATCGACGCGCATCTGCGCAACCCCGATGGCACCGAGGGGTAGGGAAATTCGCTCCGCCATGCGTTAGCCTCATCTCATGAGCGTAACGAGGTCGCGTGGCCGCCCGCCCTATGCCGATAGCCTGACGCCCGCCGAATGGCGGGTGGCCGATGCCATCCGGCATGGCGGCACCGACCGCACGATCTCAGAACGCCTTGGCATCAGCGGCGACGCGGTGAAGTTCCACGTCGGTAACATCCTGGGCAAGCTCGGCTTCGCCAACCGCCGTGCGCTCCGGCAATGGGCCGGCGTGCCGCAGGCCAGCGCGCTCGGGCAACGCAGGCAAAGGGGAGATGATATGTCGGCGGCAGCACAAGTCCTGAAGCGCGACGATGTCCGCTGGGGCACGATCGGGCAGTTGGCCCGCTCGGTCCGCGACATCGCGGCAGCCGAAGCGTGGTATCGCGACGTGCTGCGCCTGCCGCACCTCTATACCTTTGGCAATCTCGCCTTCTTCGATTGCGGCGGCACCCGGCTGATGCTGAGCGCCGGCGAAAGGGCCGAGACCAACAGCTACGTCATCTATTTCCGCGTGCCCGACATTCATGCCGCGCATCGTGAACTGCAGCAGCGCGGGGCGGTGTTCCAGGCGGCGCCCCACATGATTCATCGGCATGCCGACGGCACCGAGGAATGGATGGCGTTCTTCGCGGACAACGAGGGGCGGCCGCTGGGCATCATGTGCCAGGTCCCGCCGGCCTGACGGTTACATGCCTGTTCCTTGAAAAGCGCCGCTGCATGATGCAGCTATCGGGTTAGGGCAGGGATGTTGCCCTGACCGGAGCTATTGCCTTGACCTCACTTTATGACTTTTCCGCCCCGTTGCTCGGTGGAGCTGAGCAGCAGCTGTCAGCCTATCGCGACAAGGTCGTGCTGGTGGTCAACGTCGCCAGCAAATGCGGTTTCACGCCGCAATATGCCGGGCTCGAAAAGCTCTACGAGACCTACAAGGACCGCGGCCTTGTCGTTCTCGGCTTCCCCTGCAACCAGTTCGGCGAGCAGGAGCCGGGCACCGAGGCTGAGATCGCCGCGTTCTGCGACCTCAACTACAACGTCACCTTCCCGATCTTCGGCAAGGTGATGGTCAATGGCCGCGGCGCGCTGCCGCTCTACCAGTGGCTGCGCCGCAAGGCGCCGGGCCTGCTTGGGGTGCAACTGATCCCGTGGAACTTCACGAAGTTCCTCGTCGATCGCAGCGGCGAGAAGGTGCAGCGCTTCGCTTCGGCGACAGAGCCGGCGGACCTCGTGCCTGCAATCGAGAAGTTGCTCTAGCTAACCTTTGTGGTGCAGGCGTCGTCGTTCGCTACGCGTTTCGTGACGTTCCTCGTGTAGCGCCTTGCGGTCGACAATGCGTCCACGCCAGAACAGCATCGCGCCCCAGGCCACGAAGCCCACGAGCACCACCACAGCCAAGACCACCCCACCCGGCATCTTCGCCACCTCGTTTGGTTGCTGAGGGGAGGATATGCTTGATGCGCGCGGCTGGGTAGGGGGACGGGATGACGGCCGGTGAAAGGGCATCATCGAGACCCATAAACAAGAAGCCCGGCAAGCTTGCGCATGCCGGGCTCAAATTTCTCAGCGAACCGTGATCACTCGGCCGGCTGCATGTCCTTGCCGGTGTAGACTTCGTCCACCCAGTACTGGTCGCGGCGCCAGAAGCCGTTGAACGGGGTCAGCGAGGCCTGGGTGTAGGCGCCCATCAGGCCGAACTCGATCCAGTCGTCCTCATCGACGTCCGAGGGCAGGGTGAAGATCTGCGGCAGCACGTCATAGCTGTCACAGGTCGGGCCCCAGACGGTGAAATCGGAGAACTCGCCGTCATTGTCGTGCAGGCGCGGACCACGCCACACCCGGGTCGGCGGGGTGAAGTGCATGAACTTCACTTCCATCAGCGATCCGTAGGCGCCGTCGTTCAGATACACCGACTGCCCGCCGCGCTGGTGCTTTACACGCAACAGCAGTGAAGTGGACGAGGTCACCAGCGCGCGGCCCGGCTCGATGATCAGCTCGGGCTTGGAGCTGGCGAAGTTGTCCTTCACCGCCTGCGAGATGGTTTCGAAATAATAGTCCATCGGCGGAGCTTCGGAGGTCGGGTAGGGAGCCGGATAGCCGCCGCCGATATTCAGGCGCTTGAGCTCGATCCCACTCTCCTCGGCGATCTTGGCCGCCGCCGCGATGTGGCGCTCATAGGCATAGACGTCCTCGCACTGCGAGCCGACGTGGAAGCAGAGCGACGGCGTGTAGCCCATCTGGTCGACGAGCCGGACGATCTCGGCGGCGCCATCCTGCATCACGCCGAACTTGATGCCGAAATCGTAGGATTTCAGCGCCTTGCCGGCCTTGAAGCGGGTCGTCACCTCGATGTCGCGCGACGGCGACACCACCGCCGCCAGCTGGTCGAGCTGCTGCGGGTGGTCGATGGTGAACGAGCGGACCCCGAACTCCTCGTAGGCCCGTTCGATCTCGCGCTTGTTCTTGATCGGGTTGTTGTAGTGCATCGCCGCGCCCGGGGCGTGGTCGCGCACCAGCTCCATCTCCATGTTGGAGGCGACGTCGAAGGCCTTCAGGCCCTCTTCGTGCAGCTGGCGGATGATGTGCGGCGACGGGTTGCACTTGACCGCATAGGTCAGCAGGCCGTCGAACCCCTTCTTGAACACCTTCGTCGCCCGGTGCAGTTCCTTTTTGGAGAACAGGAAGCTCGGAAAATCCGGCTCCTCGCTGGCGATAAGCTGCGACGTGTTGGTGTAGACCGTGGTCGGCTCAGTCATTGGGCGGCTAACCTTTCAGGGGTCTTGTACGAGAAGGTCCTCGGGGCAGAAAAGTGAGCGCTGCATATAGGGTCGATTGACCTACTGGGCAACGTCATATTTCGCGGATTACCAATCGGTAAGCCCAGCACCTAAAAGGCGCCAGATTCGCGGCGTTTGTCGGGCCATCGCGCCCACGGTTCGCGGCGCATTATCGCCTGAGGATATGACGATGTCGAAACAGGGGTTGATCTTGGCTCTCGGAGGCGTCGCCGCGGGCGCCGCGCTGGTATTCGGCTACGCCGAGATTTCGAGTCGCACAGTTGAGCCACCGGCTATGGTCAGCGCCGCGCACGCCACCGAACCGGCCACTGCCGAAACGCGGACCGTTCCCGCCACCCGCACCGAGATGCAGCTCAGCTTCGCGCCGGTGGTCAAGTCGGTGACCCCTTCGGTGGTCAATGTCTACGCCACGACGATCAGCCAGCGCGCTACCTCACCGTTCCTCGATGATCCATTCTTCCAGCGCTTCTTCGGCGGCGATGGCCCCTTCATGGACAGCCGGCCGCAGAAGTCGCAGTCGCTCGGCTCCGGTGTCATCGTCGACGGCGCCGGCGTCATCCTCACCAACCACCATGTCATTGAAGGCGCGACCGACATCCGCGTTTCGACCAATGACGGGCACGAGTATCCCGTCGACCTGGTGCTGGACGATCCCAAGACCGATCTCGCCGTATTGAAGGTCAAGGACGCCAAGGGCGCGACGTTCCCGGCCCTGGCCTTCGCCGATTCCGACCAGCTCGAGGTCGGCGACCTGGTGCTCGCCATCGGCAACCCGTTTGGTGTCGGGCAGACCGTCACTTCGGGCATCGTCTCGGCACTGGCGCGAACCGGCGTCGAGAGCTCGAACTACGAGTTCTTCATCCAGACCGACGCGGCGATCAATCCGGGCAATTCCGGCGGTGCGCTGGTCGACCTTCAGGGCCGGCTGGTCGGGGTCAACACCGCCATCGTGTCGCGCTCCGGCGGGTCGGTTGGAATCGGCTTTGCCATCCCTGCCAACATGGCCAAGCTCGTTGCCGAGACCGGTATTGCCGGTGGCGCGCTGGTGCGGCCATGGTTCGGCGCCCGCATGCAACCGGTGACCGCCGATCTCGCCGACAGCCTCGGGCTTGGCCAGGCGCGGGGCGCACTGATCAGCGAGATCGCCCCGGGTGGCCCGGCCGAGAAGGCCGGCTTCGCCGATGGCGACGTGATCCTTGCCGTCGACGGCTTCAACATCGAACAGCCCAGCGCCTTCGATTTCCGCCTAGCCACCAAGCCGGTCGGTGCCACGGCGGACCTGCAATATTTCCGCGCCGGCAAGACCGAGGACAAGGTCATCACCCTCGAAGCGCCTCCGGGCGCCGGCAAGCCGGTCAGCGTCTCGGGCAATACCCGCTTCGCCGGGACCACGGTGGAAACCGTGACGCCAGCGGTAGCGCAGGAGCTGGGGCTGCCTTACGACACCCGCGCGGTGCTGGTGCGCGGCGTCGAGTCCGGTTCGCCCGCCGACGATATGGGCCTCAGGGCGGGTGACCTGATCATCAGCCTCAACGGCCAGGCGACCGACGATGCCGAGCGCTTCGGCAAGCTCGCCAATGACCGTCCGCAGAGCTGGCGCGTTGTGCTACAGCGGGGCGGCCGGATTGTCCGGGCTGAGGTGAGTGGTTGATGCTTTCGCTGTTCGATGATGCCGCGCCGCGTCCGCTCGCTGAGGCCCTGAGGCCGCAGCGGCTCGCCGACGTCATCGGACAGGATCATCTGCTCGGGCCCAATGGCCCGATCGGCCGCATGGTCGCGGCCGGCCGGGTCTCGTCGTTCATCCTGTGGGGGCCGCCGGGCGTCGGCAAGACCACCATTGCGCGGCTGGTGGCAAAGGAAGTCGGGCTCGATTTCGTACAGCTGAGCGCGGTGCTGTCCGGCGTGGCCGACCTCCGCAAGGTGATCGCTGACGCCAAGGCGCTGCGCCTCGGGGCAGGGCGGCAGACGGTGATGTTCGTCGATGAGCTGCACCGCTTCAACCGCACCACGCAGGACGCATTGCTGCCGCATGTTGAGGACGGCACCGTGATCCTGATCGGCGCTACCACCGAGAACCCGAGTTTCTCGATGGTGGCGGCGCTGTTGTCCCGCGCCAAGGTCTACACGCTCCGCCGCTTCGAGAAGCCCGACCTCGCCATCCTTGCCGAGCGGGCCGAGGCGCATGTCGGCAGGAAGCTCCCGATCACCGCCGAAGCACGCGACGCGCTGCTCGAGATGGCTGATGGCGATGGCCGCTACCTTATCGGCCTCGCCGAGGAGCTGTTCGCCTTGCCGGAGGACGCGATGCTCGATGTCGCCGGCCTCGCCGAGACGGTGCAGAAGCGGGCACCGGTGTACGACAAGGGGCAGGAGGAGCATTACAACCTGCTCAGCTGCTTCCATAAGAGCCTGCGAGGCTCCGATGTGCAGGCGGCGATGTACTGGGCGCAGCGTATGCTGGTGGGTGGCGAGCACCCCGACACCATCTTCCGCCGTCTCGCCTGCGCCGCCTCGGAGGATGTCGGCATGGCCGACCCGCAGGCCATGGTGCAGGTGATCACTGCCTGGAACGCCTTCGAACGTACCGGCCTGCCGGAGGGCGAGCTGTTCATGGCGCAGGCGATCGCCTATGTGGCCACGGCGCCGAAATCCAACGCCGCCATGGTTGGTTTCGCCAATGCCAAGGCGCTGGCCCAGCAGACGGGCTCGCTGCCGCCGCCCAAGCACATCCTCAACGCCCCGACCAAGCTGATGAAAGAGCTCGGCTACAACAAGGGCTACCGCTACGACCACGACTATCCGGACGCGTTCTCGGGGCAGGAGTTCTTCCCGGACGAACTGGCCGGCGATCGCCGCCCCGAGTTCTACCAACCGAACGAGCGCGGCTTCGAGCGTGAGGTGATCAAGCGCCTCGACTTCTGGTCCGGCCGCCGCGAACAGCGCCGCGAGGACGAAGGCGACAACTAGCAACTCACGGATTGAGTTGAACCACCTTGCTGCTGGATAGGTGGGGCGCTGTCGCCGAACTGATCCACTGCGCCCCGCCCCCCCAAGTTGCGATGTCATCCCAACGAAAGCTGGGACCCCACGGAGAGGGCTCTGCCCTCGTCCGGCATCCATTTGCGCGGGCTGGGAGTTGGGTCCGCTTTCGCTGGAATGACAGCCGGTGGGTGGTCAAAGATCAAGCCCACCAGCTTGGCCGCTCGACCGCGAAACGATCCCGCGTACCCGCCGTTGCTTGGCGCCATCTGAGCAACCAAGATTAGCCATACCGAAAAACGGTGCCCTGAAGTCCTTGCGCCCCATGGAAAACTGTCACAACAGTCCCATATGACCTGAAGGGATCAGGGGAGGGGCAAGATAGAACTGTTCGCGCCGGAATTCGCACCGTTCACCGTTGCATTGATCGTCATGCTGGCGATCGGCGTGATCGAGTTGCTATCCCTTCTCATCGGCTTCTCGCCCTCCGCTTCGATCGAGGCGGCGCTGCCCGGCGTCGATGTTCCCGACCTCGAAGCGCCGGAACTCAGCGGCGCCGAAGTCGGCCCGCTCTCGCATGTGCTCAGCTGGTTCTCGGTCGGGCGGCTACCGTTCCTGGCGCTGCTGGTGATTTTCCTTACCGGCTTCGGGTTGAGCGGCTACATCGTCCAATGGGCCGCCAATAGCGCCGCAGGCAGCGCTCTCAACCCGTGGATCGCCGCGGTCCCGGCGCTGATCGGCGCCGGCTATGCGACGCGCTATCTCGGGCGCTGGCTCGGCGACATTTTTCCCCGGGATCAATCCGAGGCGGCCAGCCGCGCCGAACTGGTCGGCAGTTACGCCACCATCATTCGCGGCGAGGCCAGGCAGGGCCAGCCCGCCGAAGCCAAGACCACCGACCTTCGCGGTCGCACCCATTACATCCTGCTTGAGCCGGGCGAGCCCGGCATGACCTACAGCGCCGGCGACCGGGTCTTCCTCGTCGGCCGCGACAAGAACGTCTATCGCGCCATCACGCGCCTCACCCCGCCACAGGAATAGCTCCGCAATGTACGACCAGCTCATTTCGATCCTGATCATGGCCGCCATCATCATCGTCGCGATCTTCGTGATCGGCATGATCATCGCGCGGCTCTACCGTCGTGCCAGCAAGGAAGTGTCCTTTGTCCGAACCGGTTTTGGTGGGCAGAAGGTGATCATGAACGGGGGCGCCCTGGTGCTTCCGGTGCTGCATGAGACCATTCCGGTCAACATGAACACGCTCCGCCTCGAGGTGGTGCGTACCGCCGAGCAGGCGCTGATCACCAAGGACCGCATGCGCGTCGACGTGCAGGCGGAGTTCTACGTCCGCGTGCAGCCGACGGCCGAGGCCATCGCCGACGCCGCCCAGACGCTCGGCCGCCGCACCATGGAGCCGCAGGCGCTGAAGGAACTGGTCGAAGGCAAGTTCGTCGATGCGCTCCGTGCCGTCGCCGCCGAGATGGCGATGGAGGAGCTGCACGAGCAGCGGGTCAGCTTCGTGCAGAAAGTGCAGGCCGCGGTCTCCGAGGATATCCTCAAGAACGGCCTCGAGCTCGAATCCGTGTCACTCACCGGCCTCGACCAGACGAACCGGGAGTTCTTCAATCCCGACAACGTGTTCGACGCCGAGGGTTTGACCAAGATGACCCAGTCGATCGAGGATCGGCGCAAGACCCGCAACGACATCGAACAGAACACCCAGGTCGCGATCGCGCGGAAGAACCTCGAGGCGCAGCAGGAGCAGTTCACGATTACCCGTGACTCCGAGTATGCCCGCCTCAACAATGAGCGCGAGATTGCCATCCGCATCGACCAGCAGAATGCCGAGATCGAGAGCCTCCGGGCCCAGCGCGCCACCGAGGCCGAGGCGGCGCGTACGCTGTCACGCCAGCAGGTGAAGGAGGCGGCGATCAAGGCCGACCAGGCCATCGCGCTGTCCGAGCAGATCAGCGCTACGGCGATCGCTGCCAAGTCCGAGGAGCAGTCGAAGGCGGAAGCCAAGGCCGACGTGGCCCGTGCGCTCGCCGCCAAGGCGGCCGAAGAAGTCGAGACCGCGCGCCTGACCGAAATCGCCGAGCGGACCAAGCGCATCCAACTGATCGAAGCCGAGCAGGAAGCCCAGAAGGCGTCGATCAACATCGTCATCTCGTCGGATGCTGAAAAGCAGGCGGCCAAGAACCGGGCCGAGGCAGCCCGCACGCTGGCCCAGGGCGAGGCGGAAGCCGCCAAGCTGAAGGCCGCCGCCACCGAGGTGACCTACGCTGTCGAGGCTGAGGGCAAGCAGAAGCTCAACGAGGCCGCCAACCGGCTGTCACCCGAGCAGATCGCCATGAATATCCGCATGGCGCTGATCGAGGCGCTACCCTCGATCATCGCGGAATCGGTGAAGCCGATGGAAAATATCGAGGGCATCAAGATCCTGCACGTCGACGGGCTGTCCGGGGGTGGCTCCGGTGGCCATGCAATGAACGGTCATGGCGGAGGCGGGATCGCCGACCAGGCGGTCGACGCGGCGCTACGCTATCGCAGCCAGGCCCCGCTGATCGATGCGCTGCTGGCCGAGCTCGGACTCAAGGGCGGCTCGCTCAACGGCCTCGTCTCGTCGGCGGTGGCGCCGGCGCTCGATATCGACGAAGAGAACGACGAGGCCAGCGTGCCGGCGACCTGACGCGAGGCGCGATGCATGGGGCTGGTCTTCCGCGGGCGGTGCCCGTAGAAGTCAGCCCATGCAAGCTTATCTTCTCGTTGGAATCGGCGGCGCGCTCGGCGCCTTGGCGCGGTTTGGCGCCCAGAACTGGATCGGCAGCCTGCCCAACGGCTTTCCGGTCGCGACGTTGCTTATCAACATCGTCGGTTCGATCGCCATGGGCGTGCTGATCGGCGTGCTCGCCAAGTTCACGCCGCAGCACCAGAACGAGATCCGGCTGTTCGTGGCGGTCGGCGTCTTCGGCGGCTTCACCACCTTCTCGAGCTTTTCGCTCGACGCCATCACGCTGATCGAGCGCGGCGATATCCTGCTCGCCGCGGTCTACATCGTCGGCTCGGTGCTGCTGTCGCTGGCCGGGCTCTGGATGGGCATGCTCGCCATGCGGGTGATTGCATGAGCGGCGTCCGGCAACAGGTCGTCGCCCGCGACGAAGACGGCATGCGGCTCGACCGCTGGTTCGCCACGCACTTCCCGCAAGTCACGTTCGGGCACTTGCAGAAGCTCCTGCGCTCCGGCCAGATCCGCGTCGACAGCGGTCGGGTCAAGGCCAACGCCCGCCTTGTGGCCGGGCAGGTGGTCCGCGTGCCGCCGATCGAGGCTGCGCCCGAGCGTGCCGAAGGAGAGATCAATTCGAGGGACGCCGATTTCCTCAGGGACATCATCCTCTATGAGGACGACGAGCTTTACGTCTTCAACAAGCCGCACGGCCTCGCCTCGCAAGGCGGCTCGGGCACCAAGCGCCATATGGATGGGCTGCTGAAGAGTCTCCCCAACAAGAAGGGCGAGGCGCCGCGGCTGGTACACCGGCTCGACCGCGATACCTCAGGCTGCCTCGTCGTCGCCAAGACCAAGGCAGCGGCCGCGTATTTCGGCGAGGTGTTCTCGTCGCGCCAGGCGCGGAAGATCTATTGGGCCGTGGTCTGGGGCAACCCGCACCCCAAGCAGGGCTCGATCTCGTGTTTCCTCGCCAAGCAGGCGACCACCGACGGCGAGCAGATGGTGGTGGTGCCGCAGGGGACGCCCGGCGCACAGCACTCGATGAGTTACTATTCGACCACCGACACGGCTGCCCGGCGCTTCGCCTGGGTGACGCTGAAGCCTGTGACCGGGCGCACGCACCAGTTGCGCGTCCACATGGCGCAGTTGCACAACCCGATCATGGGCGATCCGCGCTATTTCAACATCGAGAACTGGACGCCGCCGGACGAGATCAGCAAAGGCCTGCATCTCCACGCGCGCCGCATCCGGTTGCCGTTGCGCCACGGCCAGCTGCTCGATGTCTCGGCGCCGCTGCCGCCGCATATGCAGGCGACGTTCGATGTGCTCGGCTTCGATGCCGATCGCTACGACGTGCAGGATCAGGATCCGGAACAGGACTGATCAAATCGCCGCGAGCGCCGCACGAAATTCGGGGCTCGCGTGTTCACCTGTTGCGGCCCTATTCCGGGCGCACAGGGAGATGCCAATGAAAACGATCGTTCTCGCCGCTGCCACCGCGGCGACCCTCGCCATTGCTGCACCGGCCATTGCGCAGGACGCGACCACCATGACCTTCTTCGTCACCAGCGCGGGTGCCGGAGATGGCGCCAACCTCGGCGGCCTCGAGGGGGCCGACGCGCATTGCGCCAAGCTGGCGGAAGCCGCCGGCTCCACCGGCAAGACCTGGAAGGCCTATCTCAGTGCCGAAGGCGTCAACGCCAAGGACCGGATCGGCGCCGGCCCGTGGCAGAACTTCAAGGGCGACGTGATCGCCACCGATGTCGCCAACCTCCACAGCGCCGACAACAAGCTGACCAAGGCGACCGCGCTTTCCGAGACCGGGACCCCGATCAACGGGCGTGGCGACGATCCGAACCAGCACGACATCCTCACCGGCTCCAATCCGGATGGGACGCTGGCGGCCGGCCAGACCTGCGGCGACTGGACGCTGAACGGCGAGGGCAGCGCCATTGTCGGTCATTCCGATCGGACTGGTCTCGATGAGTCCGACGCGGCCAAGTCCTGGAACTCCTCGCATCCGTCGCGCGGCTGCAGCCAGGAGAACCTCGTCGGCACGGGTGGGGCAGGGCTTCTCTACTGCTTTGCAGCGATGTAGACTTCAACCAGTGGCGCAGGGCGTGACATGCCCTGCGTTTTATGGTTCTCAACGGGCCGAATTCAGGGGGAATTCCCGTGCGGCTCATCGTCTTCGATATGGATGGAACACTGATCGATACCCAGGCGCTCATTTCCGAGCACATGGGGTCGGCGTTCCGCTCGCTCGACCTGCCAGCGCCCACCTCGGCGCAGGTTCGACAGATCATCGGGTTGTCGCTGCCGGTGGCGGTCGGTCAGCTCGCTGGCACCAACGACATCGATGTGATCGAAGGTATCGTTGGGCAGTACAAGAGCTTCTACAAGGCCTCTCTCGAGCATGAGTTCGACCGCGAGCCGCTCTACCCGGGCGCCCGGGAAGCGCTGGATCGGCTGCGCGACCAGAAGGGCACCATCCTGGGCATCGCCACCGGCAAGGGGCTGACGGGCGTCGCGCGCATCCTGGACAACCACCGGATCACCGCGCACTTCACCACCCTGCAGACGCCCGACCACAATCCGTCGAAACCGCATCCCGGCATGCTGCTGAGCGCCATGGAGGAAACCGGCGCTGCGCCCCATCAGACGGTGATGGTAGGCGACACGGTGTTCGACATGGAGCTGGCGCGGGCTGCCAAGGTGCGCTCCATCGGCGTCAGCTGGGGCTATCACGATGCCGCCGAACTGCTCAAAGCCGGGGCAGGGACCCTGATCCACGACTACTCCGAACTCGATGCCGCCATCGAGCGCGTGCTGGAATAGCACCAGCCGGTTTTCCGTGATCGAGCTATGCCTCTCACGGGGCGTGACACGCCCCGCAAATTATGGTTCTGAGCGGCTTGGAGCGGGATTGCGTTTCGTTGAATCGCACTCCCGCTCCAAGTCTTTGTTTGTCGCGAGATCGAACCGGAAAGGTCTGCAACCTTTCCTGATCTCGCTCTGGGCAGGAGTTCTCCCGATGCGACTCGTCGTCTTCGATCTCGATGGCACCCTGATCAATTCCGAGGCGCTGATCATCGAGACGGTCCGCGAATCCTTCGCCTCGGTGGGGCAGGCGATCCCCAGCGACGACGCGATCCGCTCGATCTCCGGTATCACCGCACGCGATGCCATGGGGATTCTCGCGCCTGATGCCGACAGTTACCGGATCGACGTGATCCTCAACGCCTATCGCTCCACCTACCAGCAGAAGGCTGGCCTCGCCCGTGAGCCGATGTTCGAGGGCGCGCTCGATGCGCTCGATCGCCTGCAGGCCGACCCGGAAACGATCCTCGCCGTGGCCACCGGCAAGGGCCACGCCGGCGCCATCACCTTGCTGGAGCGTCACGAGATCATCGGTCGCTTCAACTCGATCCAGACCCCCGCCCACAACCGCGGCAAGCCTGATCCGCAGATGATCGAGACAGCGATGCACAAGGCCGGCATTGGTCGCGAAGCCACCGTAATGATCGGCGACACCTCTCACGACATGAAGATGGCCCGAAACGCTGACGTCAAAGCGCTCGGCGTGTCCTGGGGCTATCATTCGGCGGCCGATCTCGAGGCCGCAGGCGCCGACCTCGTCATCCACCGCATGGATCAACTGGTCGACGCCGTGGACAAGCTGCTGGAGGCCTGATGCGCGAGTTCCTCGAAGACGCCGACAAGCACCGGGACGACGGTTACGGCCGGGCCCAGCACCTCAACAAGGTCGAGTTGCCCAAGCGCTTCTACAAGGAAGTCGGCGTGGGTACGGCCGCCGGCGGCTACGCAGTGACGCTCGATGGCAAGACGCCGCGCACCCCGGCGCAGAAGCCGGTGGTGGTGCCGCACCAGGCGGTGGCCGCCGCCATGGCCGAGGAATGGGCGGCGCAGCAGCAGTTCATCGATCCCAAGACCATGCCGGTGGTCCGCCTGATCAACTCGGCGGTCGAGGCCGGCGACGAGCGCCTCGAAGCGCTGCGCGAGGAGATCGTCAAATATTCAGGTAACGACCTGCTGCTCTACCGTGCCGACACGCCACGCGAGCTGGTGGCCGAGCAGGAGCGGGTGTGGGATGCGGTGCTGGTCAAGCTCGCCCGCCACTTCGAGATCGGCTTCCGGCCCACCATCGGCATCGTGCACCAGCCGCAGCCGGCGCCGACGCTGGAGCGCCTCCGCGCCGCGCTGGCCGATGCGGCACTCATCGAAGCCGTCGCGCTCAACTCCCTCACCGGCATCACGGGCTCGGGCCTGCTCAGCATCGCCTTGCGGGAGGGGTTGCTGACGCCGGAAGAGGTGTGGACCGCTGCCCATGTCGACGAGGACCACAACGTGCGCCTGTGGGGCGCGGTCGAGGAAGCCACCGAACGCCGCGCCAAACGCCGGATGGAGTTCGACGCGGCGGTGCGAGTGCTGGAGATCGTCTGGGGCTAGGCGCGCTCGCCGGTCCCTTCCCGCCCCGGGCCCCAATGGGGTGCAGGTGGGTGTCATCCCAGCGAAAGCGGGGAACTCTGTTTGCGATCGCGCTAAGGCCAAGAAAACAGAGGTTCCCGCTTTCGCGGGAATGAACCCTGTGATTGTGGCACTAGCGCTTGCGTCCCACGATCCACTCGGCCACGTCAGGCGCGATTTCGCGTAGTGGATCGAGTACGAAGTCGCGCTCGTGGGCGTGGCGGTGCGGCACGTGCAGCCGTTCCGTATCGAGCTCCAGCCGTTCGTAGGCCACCACGTCGATGTCGATACGCCGCGGCCCCCAGCGGATGTCGCGAACGCGCCCCATCTCGCGCTCGATGCCGAGGCAGGCGTCGAGCAGCTCAAGCGGTGTTAGACCGGTCTCGACCTCCACCACCATGTTGGAGAAATCCGGCTGGTCGGTCTTGCCCCATGGCTTGGTGATCAGCATCGAGGACTGCGCCACGACGGAGATGCCTGGCCAGGCGTTCAGCCGGTCCACTGCCTCGCGCACCTGCGCTGAGGGATCGCCGATATTAGCCCCGAGGCCCAGCCAAGCCCGTGCCATCAGCGATCCTCCCGGCGACGGTGGAGCTCGATGGCGGCCTCGCCGGCCACCATGGCGATCGGTGCTGAGGGCTTCTTCACCCGCACCTGAATCCAGTTGATCGCAGGAAACGCCTCGAACAGCCTGTCGACGATGTGTTGGCCTACGGCCTCGATCAGCTTGAACCGCTGCTCCTCGAACGCTGCCTTCGTCACCTCGTAAATCTCGGCGTAGGAGATCGAGTGCTCGAGCTCGTCGCTGCGACCGGCCTGGCCGAGGTCGACGCCGCAGGTCAGATCGACGAAGAAGCGCTGGCCCAGTACGGCTTCCTCGGGCATCACGCCGTGATAGCCGAAGAACCCCAGGTTCCTGAGGATGATGCGGTCGCCGTCGAAGTCTGTGGTCACGTCTAGGTTCCTAATCTCGGGGCCCATATAGCGCCGCCTCGGCGACACGTAAGGCATCGCGGTTAGGCCGGATATCGTGGACCCGAAAGATGTGGGCGCCGGCAGTGTAGCCAAGCACGGAGGTCGCGACGGTCCCCGCCAGCCGCTCGCCGGCAGGAATGTCGAGCAGTTTGCCGATCATCGATTTTCGCGACGTGCCGACCAGCACCGGAAACCCCAGTGCCACCAGTTCCGGCAGCCGCCGCAGGATCTCGTAGTTTTCGCTCAGCGACTTGGCGAAGCCGAAGCCCGGGTCGAGCACGATGCGGTCGCGCGCCACGCCGGCTTTGTCGGCGATATCGAGGGTGACGTCGAAGTACCTGGCCATCTCGGCCATCACGTCACGGCTGGTGTCGCGCGCCTTGTCCCAGTGCATCACCACCAGCGGTGTGCCGTGCTGCGCCGCCACCGCCGCCACCTCCGGCTCGCGCTGCAGCCCATGGACATCGTTGATGATGCTCGCCCCGGCGGCAATTGCGCGCTCCGCCACCTCCGCCTTGTAGGTGTCGATCGAGATCGGCGCGGTGATCCCGTCGACCCTCAATGCTTCGATGGCCGGCAGCACCCTTGCCAGCTCATCCGCCACCGAGATCTCTTCGGCCCCCGGCCGCGTGCTCTCGCCGCCGATGTCGATGATATCGGCCCCGTCAGCCAGCATCAGTCGCGCCTGCGCCAATGCCGCCGGCGGAGCATCGAAGCGGCCGCCGTCGGAAAAGCTGTCGGGGGTGACGTTGAGGATGCCCATCAGCCGGGCAGTGGGCCCAAACCGCAGGGCGGCGCCCGCGGGCGCCAGCTCATATTCGCGATGCCCAGGCATCAGCCGGCGACGGCGGCGGGCTTGCTGTCGTCCTTGGCGGCCACCGCAGAGGGCACGGCGAACAGGTCGTACTCGTCCGACTCGGTCACCAGCACCGACACCTTGTCGCCGACCTTGATGCCGTCGGCTTCGTGGATGATCACGGTGCCGTCGATCTCGGGCGCGTCCCATTGGCTGCGACCGATGGCGCGGCCGGTATCGGGCTCGACGTCGTCGACCAGCACGTCGATGGTGCGGCCGACCTTCTTCGACAACACGTGTGCCGAGATGTCCTGCGCCACTTCCATCAGGCGCTCATAGCGCTCGCGCTTCAGCTCATCGGGGACGATGCCCTCGATGTCGTTGGCCGGCGCACCGGTCACCGGTTCGTACTCGAAGCAGCCGATGCGGTCGATCTCGGCCTCTTCCAGCCAATCGAGCAGGAATTCGAAATCCTCCTCGGTCTCACCGGGGAAGCCGACGATGAAGTTGGAGCGAATGGCCAGGTCGGGAGCGACGGCGCGCCAGGCCTTGATCCGGTCGAGCGTCTTCACCTGGTTGGCCGGGCGGCGCATCGACTTCAGCACCGACGGGGCGGCGTGCTGGAACGGGATATCGAGATAGGGGAGGATCTTGCCCTCGGCCATCAGCGGGATGACGCTGTCGACGTGGGGGTAGGGGTAGACGTAGTGGAGCCGGGTCCAGACGTCCATCTTGCCCAGTTCCTCGGCGAGGGTCTGGAAGCGGGCTTCGATATCGCGGCCGCGGAATTTCGAGCTCTGGTACTTGACGTCGAGGCCATAGGCCGAGGTGTCCTGGGAGATCACCATGATCTCCTTGACGCCCGTCGCCACCAGCCGCTCTGCCTCGTAGAGGACAGAGGCAATCGGACGAGAGACCAGATCGCCACGGATCTGCGGGATGATGCAGAAGGTGCAGCGGTTGTTGCAGCCCTCGGAAATCTTCATGTAGGCGTAGTGGCGCGGCGTCAGCTTCAGGCCGGCTTCCGGCACCAGGTCGACGAACTTGTTCGGCACCGGCGGCACATGCGTGTTCACCGCGTTGACCACATCCTCGTACTGGTGCGGGCCGGTGACGGCGAGCACGCTCGGATGGGTGGCGCGGATCATCTCTTCCTCGACGCCGAGGCAGCCGGTGACGATGACGCGGCCATTGGCGCCGACCGCCTCGCCGATCGCCTCGAGGCTTTCCTTCTTGGCGCTGTCGAGGAAACCGCAGGTATTGACCAGCACGACGTCCGCGCCTTCGTAGTCGCGCGAGAACGAATAGCCCTGCGAACGCAGCGTCGTCATGATGCGTTCGGAGTCGACGAGCGCCTTGGGACAGCCGAGGCTGACCAGGCCGATTTTCGGAGCTTGTGTCATTGGCGCGTGCCTATGCGCCAAACTCGGGAAAAAAGCAATGATCGGCACTCTGCGATGGAAGCAGGGCAGCCCTGATCACTACTGATCACGAGCTTGTCAGGTTACCAAACCTTCAGTTGACCCGAATCCTGAGCCTCGTGCTCTTATTTCGGATGCGCCCACCTCCGAGGCGTCCAGCAGGAAAAAGACCCATGAATCTCGAAGCCCTCAACCGGTACCAGCCGCAGGCGCTGGCCGTTCTCCGCATCGTCACAGCGCTCTGCTTCATGGCCCATGGCACGCAGAAGATGTTCGGCTTCCCGGCCTCGGGCGGCGGCGGCGGGTTCGAGCTGTTCTCGCTGATGGGCCTCGCGGCAGTGCTCGAAGTGTTCGGCGGCCTCGCAATCCTGCTCGGCGTCTTCACCCGCCCGGTGGCTTTCATCCTCGCCGGCCAGATGGCCTATGCGTTCTGGTTCGTGCACGTGCCGATGATGGGGCAGGGCAACATCATCCCAGTCGCCAATGGCGGCGACGGCGCGGTGCTGTTCTGCTTCGTGTTCCTCTACCTCGTGTTCGCCGGCCCGGGCGCCTGGAGCGTCGACGAAATCCTGAAGTCGCGCCGCACCTTCGCTGCTGCCTGATCCCTTGAGGTCATCGAAGCGGGCGAGCCACCCGCCCAAACGAAAAGGCCGCCCTCGGGGCGGCCTTCTTGTTTCAGATGTCGGGCTTCTCGGTCGGTGGCGGGGAGCGCCTCGCGGTGCGTCGTACCGCCGTCGTGCCGGGCTCCGCGGCTGCAGCGCCTTCGCTCGTCTCGTCCTCGTAGGGTTCGTCCTCGGCGATATCGTGGATAGCGTCGCGCACTTCGTCGATCAGCGAGGTCGGCACGCGGCTGAGGCTTACGGTGCGAGTCACCGTCTCGTTGGCCTTGAAGAACACCAGCAGCACTTCGCACACGATACGCAGCACGATCAGGAACAGTGCGCCATAGACTGCGATCTCGAGGATGCCCCACAGGCCATCGCCGAAATTGCGGCCGAAGCTGACGAACAGGTGCCCCACCGACCAGAGCAGCAGCGCCGCCAGCCCGGTAGCGTAGAGCACCGGCACCAGTCGCGGCGAGAGGATGGTCTCGAGCCGGAACAGCGTCGGGCTGAGGAAGATTTTCTTGAGATCGTCGAGCGTCATGGCCTCACCCCCATGGAATCGGTCACCCAGAAAATGCGTGGGTCACGCGGCACTGACAAGGGCCTCCGGGCGCAGATCTGCAGTGGCGCCAAAGCGGCGCTCGAAGGCGGTACGCAGCGCGGCATCGACTTCGGCCATCGAGACCAGCTGTCCAAGATCCTCGAAGCTGGTCACGCCCTGGTCGGAGATGCCGCACGGCACAATGCCATCGAAGTGTGAAAGGGTCGGCGATACATTGATCGCAATGCCGTGGAACGTCACCCAGCGGCTGACCCGCACGCCGATTGCCGCCACCTTGTCCTCGCGGCCAAAGCCCTTGTCCGGCCGCGCCACCCAGACGCCGATCCGGCCGTCGCGCCGCTCGCCTCGGATGTTGAAGGCGGCGAGGGTATCGATGATCAACCCCTCGAGCCCCTGCACCAGGCAGCGCACGTCGCGGCCGCGCTGGCGTAGATCGAGCATGAAGTAGACCACCCGCTGGCCGGGGCCGTGGTAGGTGTACTGCCCGCCGCGGCCGGCGTCATAGACCGGGAAGCGGTTGGGCGACAGCAGGTCCTCGGGCGCTGCAGAGGTGCCCGCCGTATAGAGTGGCGGATGCTGGAGCAGCCATACCTGCTCGCTCGCCGTACCGTCCGCCACCGCTGCCGCCCGCGCTTTCATCGCCTCCAGCGCTTCGGGGTAGGGCACGTACCCCTCCGAGATTCGCCACTCGACCGGCACGCCATCGGCGCGGAACAGCTTGGTCCCGGTGTCGCAAGCTGGGTCAGTCGTTAACGCTTCGGTAAGCATGGGTGTCCAATGCTCTCTCACAAGGGGCCCGCGCGATTCAGCCGGGATGGTCGGTCGCGGTTTATGTATGAACACTCTAGACAATATTGAAGTCGATATCACCGTCGAGCTGGGCGCGGCGATCATGCCCGTACACCACCTGCTGCGCATGGGCCGCGGCGCGGTGATCGAGCTCGATACCGGCGAGAGCGATCCGTTGCGCGTTTATGCCAACAACACATTGATCGCGCGCGGCGAAGTGAAGGTCGAAGACGGCCGCCTCAGCGTCGAGCTCACCGAAAAAGTCCGCCGCCCGGCATAAGCCTGATCAGGAAAATGCCTGTCCCCACGCAGGTGGGGATTGCAGACTTTTCCGGTTCGATCACGCGATCTAACCAGTGCTTTGCGGTTTCGTGGCGAGCGTTTGCATAACGGCAATTAATCGCTTGCACCCGCCAACGAGCGTTGCTACACGCTGCCTCGCTTCGCCGCTTCGGCGTCGCTCCTACCTCGGCGTGCGGTCGTGGCGGAATTGGTAGACGCGCAGCGTTGAGGTCGCTGTGCCGCAAGGCGTGGAAGTTCGAGTCTTCTCGACCGCACCAGGGTTTCTGATTTACCCTGCAAGGCCAAATAGTTGAGCCCCTGCAGGGGGTTGTGGTCGCCCCACCGCTACAAAGGGGCGCTACAGATGACCATCCCGATGCCAAAGCTCACTCGCCGAAACGGAGACTGGTTCTCCCGGAAGGCAATCCCCGCTGACATTCGCGAAGCCTACCGCGCCGCCCATGGCGTGAGCCAAGAGGCTCGCTTTCGCTTGCCGAGTGATTTGCCCGCTGGTGAAGCGAAGAAGGCATACGGGGAGTGGGTGGCAGAGGTAGAGGGGCGCATCTCGAAGCTGCGTGCTGCGGCCACCGGGAGGCCCGTAGCGGCCACCCAGCGAGAGCTACAGGCCATTGCGGGGCGCTGGTACGGCTGGTTCACGGCCCAGCATGAGGCCGAACCCAGCACGCCCGAGCAGTGGGAGAACCTGCGCGATCAGATGGAGGACGCATGGTCGGCGGGGTTGCGCGGAGTGGGGCACCCTACGGAGGAGGAGGACGAGCCCATCGGCCCCGCCCATCGGAGGCGCATAAGGGCCAAGCTGACGGAACTGTCGCGCCTACCTTCGTTCCTAGCGGCAGAGGGAGTTACCCTCACGGAGGACAGCATGGACGGGCTGCTGGACGGCCCGCTACCTGGGGAGTTCATGGCGGCGCTCGGGCGGCTCGCTCGGCTTGCCTCAGGGAACTTTGAGCCCGACACCCGGCACGCGGCAACGCCGCGCCCCTCTGCTGTGAAGCTGGCGGGCTGGACGGTATGGGATGCCTTCACTGCATGGGCCAATGAGCGCAAGCCAGCCGCACAGACCCTCAATCGCTGGCACGGCGTGCTGGACCATCTCCACAAGTTCGTGGAGGAGCGGGACGTGGCGTTGATCACAGAGGAGAACGCGGTGGCATGGAAAGATGCCCTCGTTGCCTCCGGCAACGCTCAGGGCCGCACCATCAACGAAGTCTGGCTCACAGCCGCCCGCACGGTATTCTCCTACATCGTTGCCCAGAAGAGGTTGACCACCAACCCGTTCGCGGGCGTGAAGGTGGCCACGGGCAAGAAGGTGCCCACCAAGGGCGACTTCACCCCCGAAGAGCAGAAGATTATCCTGAGCGCCACGCTGGGGGACTTCTCCGCCAAGTCTTCGCCGCGTTATCGGGCGGCTTTCCGGTGGGTTCCGTGGCTCTGTGCCTACACGGGTTCTCGTCCGGGGGAGATCACCCAACTCCGCCGCAAGGACATCGCCCAGCACCCTGACGGATACTGGCTGCTTCACGTCACGATGGAGGCGGGGACGGTCAAAGGCGCTGTTCCCCGAACCGTGGTCCTCCATGAGCATCTGATAGAGCAGGGCTTCATCGACTTCGTCCGCAAGGCCCCCGATGGTCCGCTGTTCTACGACCCAAGCCTCGCTCGGAAGGCCTCCTCGGACCCGCTAAAGCCTGTAACGGCCATGTACGTCCAAGTCCGGAACGGGCTCGGAGAGTGGGTGCGTGAGCTGGGGGTGGTCAGGAAGGACCTGAGCCCCAGCCACTCGTGGCGACACACCTTCAAGCGCAGGGCGATGCGGGCCGGTATCGAGGAAGTCCTTCGCGATGCGATCTGCGGCCACACTGATGGTAGGGCGAAGGCTGTCTACGAGACACCGAGCGTCGAGGATATCGCCGCCGCCATTGCGCGCTTCCCCCGATACGAGATCGACAAGGCGTAGGAGCCCCGCAGCAGCCCCGTGGGCGGCTGAGGAAGGCGTGCGCTGGGGAAGTTTCCCCGGCTGGCCCCTCTTGGCTCCTGCGAGGCTCCTGCGGGGCTTCTCCCGCGTATCTGGAGCTATCGAAATGAACGGCATTCACCTCAACCTTCCCTTCGGCCTTGGCGAACTCTGGCTGGAGTGGCGGGAGCTGTCCGTTGGGCTGGGGCACCACTGGAGTGACAGCCGCCTGGACCTAGAGCTGTACTGCGGCAAGCTGCAGGCGTGTTACTCCAGGGCGGGGGATAGGGGGCTGCTGGCGGACTTCTTGCGGAAAAGGGCTCGGACGAACGCGGGGCGCGGATGAATGCGCGGGCTACTCCAACGGGCCGGGCAGTTCATCCGGCAAGCGGCTGCTGACGGCCCATTCGCGGTGCTGGTCTACCTGATGTTCGTTGGCGGACCATTGGTTGGCTTCGCGTACATCGTTCTGCGTGCGGTGCTGGGCTTATTCGGCGTGAACCTTCCGGAGCCAAGAACCTCCGTCCGGTAGCCCGTGAGGACGGGCCGCTGAAATACCACCCACCTAAGACCCTAGCAAAGTCGCCTCACCAGCCTTCACGTCAATCGGAGCTGCGATGAACGCCCCGTCCATCACCCTTACCGCGCCCCTCGCAGGGCACGACATCCGCCTGTTCGAAGCTGCCGAAGGTGGTTTTCGCTACCACCTTGCTGATGCTCTCCTGGCCTTGGGACTTGCCACCCCAGCCGGGCGGCGGCTGATCAACTCCATCAGGCGGGCCCACATCAAACCACTGTCCGGAGACCCCGAAACCGAGACCGTTGACCAACGCGGAATGAACGCCCTGGCTTTGAACAGCCGCCAAGTCGGGGGGCTTGCATATCATGCCTTCCTGCTGGGCTTGCCCCGGAGGGCCGGACGGCCCGTCTAGTTTCCCCTCACGTACGACCTCACGAACCCTCGTCACTCTGTGGCGGGGGTTTCTGCATTTCCAAACTTAGGAACCCCCTATGTCGAACCCCAACGCCTCCACGGCGTATAGCTTCTTCATGTCTCGCGGCTACTCGTCCGCTCAGGCGGCTGGCATCGTCGGCAACCTGTTGGGCGAGAGCAGCCTGAACACCGGGGCCGTTGGTGACAGCGGCCTCGCCAAGGGCATCGCACAGTGGCACCCCGACCGGTGGGACCCCCTGGTGAGCCGCTTCAAGGCCCAGGGCAAGGACCCCTACGACTTCCAGACCCAGCTCGAAATGGTCGATTGGGAACTCCGCAACAAGGAGACCAAGGCCTTCAACAACCTGATGAGCGCCAAGACCGTGGATGAGGCGACCGCCGCGTTCATCGGCTTCGAGCGCCCTCAGGGCTTCTCGTGGGATAACCCGCGCGGTGGCCACAACTACTCGGGTCGCCTGAACTTCGCCTCGCAGGTGTTCGGCACCAACAACGGCAACGCCGCTCCAGCCCCGCTGACCTTCGCCGCCAGCGACCGCTCGGCCATGGAGTACTCCGTCCCGAGCCCGGCAGTGGCCGAGCCCAGCATCCCCGTCTCGGTCGCGCAGCAGTATGCGCTCGATCAGGCGGAGGAGGAGGAGGACGGCCCTGACGTGTCCCTCTGGCAGGGCGTGCAGGATGCCGTGGGCCAGGACTGGTCGCTGAGCTACCTGTTCCGCGACAACCCGCGCATGGCCCCGGACCCCAACTTCCGCGCCACGCCCGAGCTGGTCAAAGAGCTGACGGCTGGCATCCCCGAGGAGAACTGGGACCGCTTTAGCGAGGCCACCTCCGAGGCCCATGCTCGCGCCATGCGGGCGTCGATGCAGAAGGACCTGGAAGCCCAGGCCCGGCTCGCCTCCATGGGCCCTACGGGTGTCGCGCTGCGCATCGCCGCTGGCCTCACCGACCCGCTCGCGTGGGCCGCTGCTGCGGGCATCTCCGCTGCCTCGGCTGGTGTGGGTGCTCCGGCTGCCCTGGCTGCCCGCTTCGGGCGCGTTGGGCTGATTGCTGAGGGTGCCATTGTCGGTGCCGCGAGCAACACCCTGACGGACGCGCTGATCGTCCAGAACAACTACACCACGAAGGGGGAAGATCTGATTTGGTCCGCTGGGCTGGGTCTGGTCCTCGGTGGAGCCCTCGGTGGCCTCGCCAGGAACCCCGCTACTGCAGCCGAAGCTCGCATGATCGAGACGGCGGGCAGGGACCTCATGCAGTCCACCTCCATGACCCCCGGTGGCAGCACTGTGGGCGCGGCGTTCGCGTCCGTTCGGCAAGACCTCCGGGCCAGCACCCACGACTTCCGAGTGGGGCTCGACGACACGAACGCTCCGCGCGGCTTCCTGGCCAACGCCCGGTACGATCTCGCGGCCCAGTTCAAGGCGTCCGAGAACCCGCTCGTGCGGGGCCTGGGCAACGTCCTGGTCGAGGATGGCACCCGCAACGCGGACGGCCTCACGCCCATCGGGGCCAGCGAGTGGCAGACGCTGCTCGACCGCCGCGCCATGATCTCGTGGCGCAAGGGCTTCGACGGGGCCTGGAAGGAGTACGCCAAGCGGAACGAAATCCCGTGGCACCAGCGCGATCAGCGCCTCGCCCAGTTCAGCCGTGACGTGACCGCCTACGTGCGGAACCGTGACGCGCTCCTGGAGTGGGACCCGGCTGTGGCCAAGGCAGGCAACACCTTCCGCGACCTCATGGGCAAGTGGGCGGACCTCGCCTCCGACCCCGGTCAGGTGTCCGGTCGCCTCGCGCGGCCTGTCCGTGGTGCCGAGGAGCTGAAAGGCAACGCCTACTACGTCCCCCGAATCTTCGACCACGGGGCCATCCAGAACGCCCTGAACAAGTACGGCCACGACACCCTCACCAACTTCGTGGCGGGGGCGATCAAGGCTGCCGGGAGCAAGCTGGAGCCCGAGCTGATCGACAAGATGGCGAAGGCCTACGTCAACCGGATGCACAGCCTCTCCGCTGGGGAGCTGATGTCCGCCAGCCGTGTCTTCTCGGGCGAAGACCTGGACGAGCTGGGCAAGATGCTCACCGACCTCGACATCCCCGTTGAGGAGGTGGACGCCATCGTCAAGTCGTTCAAGCCGAAGCCGCAGGACGGGGCCACCCCGCGCCTCAAGCACCGCGTGATCTTCGACGAGAACTTCACCATGCGGCTCGACCGCACGGACAGCACCGGCTCGGACACCGTCCGCCTCTCGGACCTGTTCGTGAACGACGCCGACTTTCTCATGACCAGCTACTCCCGGCAGATGTCGGGCAGGGTGGCGATGGCCAACGTCCAGATCAAGAAGGCGGGCTGGAAGGAAGGCGACGAGGGTCCCGAGTACCTCGTGGACGGCATCACCTCGGACGGCGAGTGGCGGACCCTCATGGAAGAAATGCGCTCGCTGGGCGACAGTGTCGGTGCTGGCAAGAACTACAAGGCCGACCGGGAACGCCTGGACTTCGTCTACAACTCGATCATCGGCAGGCCGAACTTCGACGAAGGCTCATGGCAGTCCCAGGGGCTGCGCATGTTCCGCGACTACAACTTCCTGCGGGTCATGAACCAGGTAGGCTTCGCCCAGCTCTCTGAAGTGGCCAACGCCACGTCGCAGCTCGGGTGGAAGGCGATGCTGGGCAACATGCCCTCGCTCAAGTCGCTCTGGCGCAACGCCCGCACGGGCAAGCTGGACGACGCCCTGGCGCAGGAGGTGGAAGACCTCATCGGCACCGGCACGGACTGGGTCCGTCACTCGACGATGACCCGCATGGACGAGTTCGGGAACCCCTTCGGGGGCTCGATGATGGAGAACGGCGTGATCGCCGGTATCGACCGCACCCTGCAGAAGGGGAAGAAGATCACCTCCGCGATCTCGGGCATGGCCCCGGTCAACACGCTGCTACAGCGCTGGACGGGCAGGGCCATCTTCCAGAAGTTCGCCCAGGACGCCCTCAAGGGTACCGCCGCTACCAAGCGGATGAAGGCACTCGGCCTGTCGGACGACATGCTCAAGCGAGTGCAGGCTCAGATCAAGCAGCACGCCACCTTCGACGGCGGGCGGCTCAAGATGATGAACCACAAGAAGTGGGACGACCAGGAAGCCCTGGCCGCGTTCGAGGGTGCAGCCTTCCGGCTAAGCCGCTCGATCATCCAGGAGAACGACCTGGGGCAGATGAACAAGTTCATGTCGAGCCCCATGATGCGGACGGTGCTGCAGTTCCGCAGCTTCATGCTGGCCGCGTGGTCGAAGCAGACGATGCAGGGCCTGAACATGCGCGACTGGCAGGCCTTCATGGCCTTCACCAGCTCCACGCTGATCGCCGGTCTCGCCTACACCAGCCGCACCTACCTGAACTCCATCGGTCGCAGTGACCAGCAGGAGTACCTCAAGGAGAAGCTGGACCCCGGCAAGCTGGCTGGCGCAGCGCTCCAGAACTCGTCGTGGTTCTCCATCCTGGCTCCGGCCATGGACACCGCCTGGACCTCGCTCCTCGGCAACGACGAGAGCCTGTTCGTGGGCCGCAACACGCAGCTCGCGAGCAACCTCATCTGGGGCAACCCAACCGCCGATCTCGGCAACCGGGTGTTGGGCGCGATGCAGCATGGTCGGGCGATGCTGGAGGGGCGAGCATCGCAGTCCGACGTTCGCGGGCTTCTATTGCTGACCCCGTTCCAGAACGCATTAGGTCTCTCCAACGCCTACTCTGCGCTGATCTCACGCCTCCCTGACTAACTGCCCATTTCTCCGCTCCCTCCCCTGTCGGCACCGCTGGCGGGGGCTTTCTCCGTCACCGCACAGGAACCTCTATGAAATCAAACCGACGCAACTCGCCGCGCGCCTTCGCCAAGTCGGCAGAGCTGACCATTCTCTCTCGCCTCGTTGGCACGCTCCGCACCCTAAACGCTGAAATGCCAATGCAGCAGGCCGCCGTCCTCGTGGCCGTGGCACAGCATCAGGGGCTTACCGCCTCGGAGCTAGTGGCCCTGACGGGAACGAGCCAAGCATCCTTCTCGCGGTCCCTCGACGCCCTGTCCCACTTCCATCGCAAGGGCAAGGCGGGGCTTGGGCTGGTGGAGCGCTACCCCGACCCGCGCGACAACCGCCGGATGTGCTTGGCCCTGACCCACCAGGGAGCAGCCCTCGTGGCCTACCTTGAGGAATTGCTGCGTACGGGGCCGAAGGCTCCTACGTGGGCCGGGCCCATCCACGGCGCTTCGCCGCGCCTGCGTGGCGTGGCATTGCCTAGGCACTAGATCGGGGCGCTCGTGGGGGCAATTACCCCCCACCTTAGGAGGGGGCCCCTGTAAGGTTATGTAGGTGCCTTGGAAACTGGTGTTGACGCTGCCAATGAGGCTGCCAGTCAGCACCTGTTTTTTTCTCTCCGTTGGGCCTGAGCGGGGCCATGCTCCTGCTCTCGCTCTGACCGACCAGCTTTATTTTTGCCACGCATTCGAGGTGGCAAGATCGATAGAGCAGCTCCCGCAATCCCCCCTGGGGGGGTAGGCTGGGCTACCGCTTCAACGAGGTTCGCGCTCTCAGGACTGGCGCGAGGTGGAACAGGAGCAACCGCACCGGATTGACCGCGCGGGCTCACGTTGTGGTGGGAGGGCCACCGTCCGCCGAGACCCCAGCATCGGTCGCAACGGTAGTGCCTTGTTGGGCCTGTGCCCGTTGTTGCTCCAAGGCTCTCTCTCGTTCGGCTCGTTGGCGCTCGCGGTCATGCTGGGTATAGGTCTCGACAGCCAGGCGACGAGACCCTGCGAACACGCGATGCAGATCACCCTTAATGTGGCGTAGGTCCTGGGCCATTTGAACAAGAGGGTCTGAGGCCCCAAGCGTGCCATAGTGGTCGTAGTCCGCCAGAGACAGTGTGTAGCTATTCCTCTCCACCGCCGCCCCCCGCTTCCGACGCCACTCGACGGTAACCTCGTACGCCTTCTGCTTGTTCAGCGCCGTGTATTCGCCCGCGTAGCCTGCAATCACTTGTCCCGGTCGTAGGACGGATAGCTTCGTCAGTGGTTGCTTGGGGCCATCCGCACCCGCTGTCAGTTCGGGGGAGAAAGATACCTCAACTTCGTAGGCAGGAGCGTTGCCGGTATTCGCCACCCGCAAGTCCAAGTGCCTCAGCGACCAACGGCCGGGTTCAAGGGTCGCGACAACGTGCGGTTGCGACCCCACTTCTGCCATTCGTCGCGTTTCCCGCGCCAGAACCCAGGTCACGGCGAAAAGGGCTATGGTCGCGACAGCAGTGAGTACCGCTGCCACGACTTGAGCCCACGCGATCATTTCTTGAGACACCTGGTCCTCTCCCTCGTGTCCTGCACCGAGCGGAGCGTACAGCCATCGAGGATTGGGCGGGAAGCATGGACTTTTGCTTCGCTAAGAACCGAAGCATAACAGCCACAACGTCCGTTGACGTTAGATAATTCCTCTGCGATGATTCCTCAAGCAACGGGGACACCATGCAGAAGTACGTTATCTACACTCGCGTCTCGACTGAGGAGCAGAGCCGCTCGGGCCTGGGGCTTGAGGCACAGGAGCGGGACATTGAACTGTTCCTCACCAACTTCTCTGAGGTGCCTTACGAGGTGCTCGACAAGTTCCAAGACGTTCAGTCGGGCGGCTCCGATGATCGGCCACAGCTTGCCCTTGCCCTCAAGCTGGTGCGCTCAAGCGGAGCCGAGTTGCTGGTGGCCAAGCTGGACCGTCTCAGCCGCAAGGTCTCGTTCATCTCCGCCCTTATGGACGACAAGGCAGTGAGGCTGCGGGTCGCTTCTATGCCGCAGGCCGACAAGTTCCAGCTCCATATCTACGCCGCACTGGCTGAGCAGGAACGGGACTTCATCTCGGCGCGCACCAAGGCAGCCCTTCGGGAGGCAAAGGCGCGGGGTCAGAAGCTGGGTGGGCTGCGGGACACCACGATGAAGCGCAACGCTGCGGTTCGGGCAAAGGCCAAGGCCGAGGCCGAGCGGGTCATGAGGGTCGTCGGGCCGCTACGAAAGGCTGGGGCCACACTTGCCGCAATAGCATCCACCCTCAACGACACCGGCATAGCCACCTCCAGGGGTGGCGTTTGGACCCCCACTCAGGTGTCGCGGGTCCTCGAACGCGCGGGGCCGTAACCGTCCACTCGAGGGCTCACGGGGCAGGGCGCTGGCTTGCTTGTGCCTCAGTGTGGGAGGGGGCATCTATCCCTTTTCGTGCAGCAGGCATATTGTCCCTTGTGGTGCCTTGTTATGGCACCTTACGGGGCTCGATCATGGTCTACCGTGGGCGCTACGGTAAAGGCGCGGCCATCGCCGCTTGGCTAGGCACTATCATAGCGCTGGCTGCGTTGATCGCCCTTGTGATGTACGCGCTGCCCCTCATCGCTGCCACCTAGCGGCTATCCTCTGGGCCCATCTTGCGGTGCGGCTTGTAGGGGAAAAGGCCCAAATCGTATCACGGGGTAGCTCAACGCGGGGCATTGAGTCAGCCAAGGCACGCGGAGACAAGTACCGAGGTCGCAGGCCGTCGTTCGACCGGGGCTAGCTTGCTGCGGCTAATGAAGCTGGCGGGGGGCCATCAGCATCGCGGAGGAAATGCGCAACTACTCAGACCGCCTACCGTATGGAGTACGACCCAGTTGCCATTGAGGCGCGCATACGCACTGGAGGGCATCACTAGAAGTAACGCGCTAGGACGCGGGACCGCCGCTCATTCAGGCTGCCTGTTCCTTTCCGCCTAAGGGGCACGGTCTCAGAGGGGGTTTCTGCCACAGAAGAAAAACCTGTATTGCTTTAAGGAATCGACTGTTAGCCGACTAGTCTCACCTACTTGAGCGCTAGATGAGGCAAGGGGGGCGTGAGGAGGTATGATTCCGGCTGAAAGGGCGCGAGTGCGCTCGATGCGAGACGAGCAAAACCGCATAAGGGGAGCAATCGCGAAGTATAGGTCACGCGGATTTTCCAAAGTGGCGTTGGACCGTCACTCGCTGTTGATTGAGGATGTCAAGCGGTGTTTGATGTCGGCGCGAGCCGCCCTTTATGAAGGAGACTTCGACCGCTTTCTCAAGTGGGCGGATAACTACATTTCAGCCCTTGTTCCGCCCGGAGCGGTTCCCGTCTACGCTCACCTGTCGGGCATTTTGCAGGGGAAGAGCATCCCCCTAGAGCGCGAAGCTAGGTGGGTGCTGGCACGACTAGCTGCCGATGCCGACGTTCTTGGGACCTATCGCAGCGCGGCCGACAATGTTGAAGAGTTGATCTTGAAGGGCAGCCTCAGTGAGGTCGAACCGGCCCTGGATGGAATCGCCTCGGTATTCGGCGAGTCGTTCTGGTCGATTGAACTGCGGTTTGCTGTTCGCCAGTTGACTGATGGATTAGAGGGACAGAAAAAGTATCTGGCTGAGCTGCGTTCCCTATTTAAGCAAGGCCTCCTGTCCTTCGTTGCCTATCATGTTAGCGCGAGAAACGAGGCGAAAACGACCTCGTCAAAGTTCCGTGTAGACACGCTGCAGCGTATCGTACACCGGACATCATATCAGATCGGCACGCAGCATTACTTGCAGTTCCGGCTCATGAAGGAAACGCCTGGTGGGCGGCGAGCTTGGGCCGACATACTGCGCTGCGAGCAGAGCGGCGGGCTAATCGACCTCTACGAGACTTTTGTGGCGTTTTGCCAAAATCTGGAGAGTGATCCATCCCTTAGCCGCGAGTGCGTCGAGCTGCTTTCAGCCGGTCTGAGGCAATTGGCGTCGATCGGCGACCCGAGGCTCAGCCGTCTTTCGTTCATGAGGTCCGCTTACGAACATGCGCCTCCCCTGGCGCAGCGAACGATTGTCCCCGAAGCACCCCTCTTTGCGGGAAACGCAGCCAGAGCTTACCGTGCTATTCGTCGAAGCCTGTCCAGAAAGCCGCGTGAAGTCTGGCAGATTGTTTATGCCGGAGCGGCACTCGCTGCTTCCGAACTACCTCGCTCCCCATCGCACCTTTGTCTGGGCGCCGTAGAACTCTTGGGGGCCATCCTGGGGCGAACCGAGGACGCGGCAGACGCACTGGCAAGGTTGGACAAGGTCACTTTGAACTTTGCCAACCTCCCAACTATGAAGGGGCTCTCTGTGCTTGTTGCGCAATTCGCAGACCGAAGGCATGCGTGGCAACCAGACTTCACGCCGGTAAGCCAACAGGCTAGTTCGATTGGACCCGAAGATGTGGAGTGGGAGGCACATTCCGATGCGTCCGCTCCAGCACCCGAAATTGTGCGTTTTTGGCGGGTGTACAGGGGCTCGGAAGCCTCATCGGATGGGCGATCGCTGTTCTTACTTGCGAGGGCACTCAATCTTGTCTCCGTGAACCGCCCCGGTGACGCCATTGAACCACTGGACGAGGTACTGTCAGACGAACCGCACGGAGCGATGCGCGAGTTAGCCCTGTCCCTCCTGCTCTCAGCGCTGAGTCAGGTGGGGGACCGACAGAAGCTCATAGCGCTGGTCGGCCAGATTGGAACCAGAGGAGTTGCCCAGGCGCGGCTTTTGCCCACTGCTGGACTCATCGGCACGTATCAGTGGGATGACTTCCGCCAGTCAGGGCTCAACATCAGAACCTGCAACGCTCTTCACCTGCTTTGGCAGGACACGGGAGACGAGAAGGTTGCCAGTTGGCTACGATTCGCAACGTCACAAGTGCTAAAGCAGGTGGGGCGGCCATCGACAATTGTAGATGGCGGGTTTGATTATCCTCGACACGAGCTGGTGTATTTTCTTCGTGAAGTCTGTGTGCCAGGCATAATGGACATATCCCGAATATTTAAGTCGTCACGGGAGGTTCTTGAGGAGCGTCGTGAGGTTCTGGGCGCACTTCTCGGACTAGACAACTCCAGCCGGGACGAATTTCAGCAACAGATACTATCCATTACGAACCAGCTCACCCTTGATGATGGGCTGACGATCGTTGACCGAAGCCGCATCTATGTAGATGCCGATAGCTTCCGGCAGTGGGCAAAAACAAACATCGAAGAAGACTTCCAGCGCTACCACGACCTCATAAAAGCTGGGATAGGTACAGGAGCCAACTTTGATGAAGTGATGCGATTGCTCACCACGGATCCCCAAGCCGCCAAGGCAATATTCTTTACACCAGATAATCAGGCGGACGCACTTCTGCTCGATATGTTGCGCGCGATGCGAGACGCCTTCTTAACGAACACGACATTCGGTTTTGACTACTATTTGAGCAAGCGTATAAGACATCAATCCTTCGTTGGATTAATCCGCGGACCCCTAGAGTTCGCCAATCTAATTACAACTCGCGAGACGGAGCGCAGCGACTACAACACGAATGACTCTGTCCTCGCCAGTCTGAGTGCACTTTCGCCGGAGCAACTTTCTGTTGTTAGCGATAAACTCTCCGCATTTTCACAAAGCTTCGACGAGACGCTCGCGGCGCTCCGCGACTCAAAGCTGCAAGTGAGATCAAGCGAGAAACCCGAGGGAATCTTTGAAGTGCCCTTGACTGCCCAGGTGCTTGTGGTTGCTCGGTCAATAGCGCAGGTTGACAGGGATGTCGGAGCGTTTGCCGACACGGCGTTGGCTGTCTTCTGGGGCGCCATTGAGGTCTACCTAGCCGTGGCTCGGAAGCTGATATCAGTGGACATCAAGAACGCTATTGCCGCCCTAATCGATCAACTCAGAATAGAGCTTCGCGCGATTGCGGGTGCGGACCCCGGTTTTGTTGCGTTGGACACCGCATTTGGGAGAGCATCGCTGGAGGTTCAGCGAAATTTGGATGGGGCTGCCGGTTGGTTCACCAGGGAGAACAGTAAGGCTGCAGCACGGTATTTTACCCTGCCGGAGGCGCTCGAAATCGCGATAGAGTCGGCAAGAAAGTCGCAACGCTCATTTGAGGCGGAAATAACCCGAGACGTGTCGGGGGACGTACGTGTTCCTGCCTCAGGTCTAATCTTAATTACGGAGGTGATCTTCGTGGCCTTGGACAACGTCAGGCGCCATTCAAGGCTCCATGCCACACCTCACATAGACATCCGTTGCTCGGCCAACCTCGAAGAAGGTTTCCTCGATGTAGAAGTCCTGAGCGATGCGTCCGATCGGGCCAACGGCCCAGACGAGGCTAAACGTCTTGCCGAGATCGCAGCGCTGGTCGAACGAAACTCCTTTGAGAAGCGCGCCAAGCGCGAGGGTGGCTCAGGATTTATCAAGTTGGCAGCGGTAGCGAAGCAATCAAATAAGGGGGCCATCGAGTTCGGCTTTGTCGAGGGCGGCCGGTTCCGTCTCTTCGTTCGATACTCACTGCTCGTGGCGACGGAACGTGTCTAATCTCGACGTGCTCCTCATCGAAGATGAGGACCCCAAGCAGCGGCATATTCTAGCGTTTCTACAGGAAAATGATCCTCCGGTGACTGTTCGACTGGCCCGTTCAGTGAATGCGGCGCTCGACGCCTTAGAGGTAGCCATCCCGGACCTGATGCTATTGGACATGTCTCTGCCGACTTTCGACGTTTCTGAGGGGGAACGAGGTGGACGCCCGCAAGGATTCGGCGGATTGGAAATCGTCCGCACGATGTCGATGTCCGGTTGGCGCTGCTCTACTCTAATAGTTACGGGCTACGAGGCATTTCCCAGTGACAGCGGCGAGCAGGTTCAACTAGCCGTGTTGGAGAGTGAACTAGCTGCGGTACTGGGACAGCAATTCTTAGGTGTACTACACTTCAATTCCGCGCTCGACGAGTGGAAGACGGAGCTACAGAGTACCATTCGCTCGCTTGGGAGAGATCGAACGAGATGAGAATCTTAATAGTCGATGATACACCAAAAAGATATCGATCTCTCGTTACTGAACTTGAAGGCGTTGGTGTAAGTCGAGATGATATTGACTTTGTTCAGTCAACAAACGACGCGCGTGACAAGCTGGACAGTCAACCGTACGACCTGATGGTGCTTGATGTGCTGGTGCCGCTCCGCGTGGGGGAGGAGGAACACGAGCAGCACTCGCTTGATCTCCTAACAGAGATTAATGGTGGGGGGCTGGTTCATGCGCCGACCCAGATTGTCGGTATCACCGCAGATGAAAGCGCGGCCGATAGAACCCACCAGGTGTTCGCTTCGCAGCTATGGACGCTGATTAGGTACCGAGAGGAGAACGCCGACTGGATAGTGCAGATTGTGAACTGCGTTGCTTACCTGCAACTCCATGCTGGCCAACAGCCGGAGGCGCCGCAGTTCGGGACGGATGTCGCGATCATCTGTGCTCTGCCCGAGCCAGAACTTACCGCCATTCGCAACCTTGATTGGTCCTGGCAGCCAGCACGGCCAATCGACGATTCCACCTTTGTCTACGATGGCCGGGTGCCGACCAGCGAGGGCGAATTGAGCGTTGTGGCCTGTGCTGCTCCAAGGATGGGCATGGTTTCGACCGCCCTACTTGCCGCCAAGATCATCGACCTGCTTAGGCCACGCATCCTGGTAATGGCTGGGATATGTGCTGGCGTGCGGTCAAAGGTGTCCATAGGCGACGTTCTGCTTGCTGACCCGAGCTGGGACTGGCAAAGCGGGAAGCGCACGAGGGACATGGGGAACGCGCAATTTTCTGTAGCGCCGCATCAGCTTCCTGCACCAGCCTCAGTACGGGCGCACGTAGAACAGATCGCGGCGGACACGAAGGCCCTCGAGGAGATTGCTGGACGGTGGGCGGGGACAAGACCGGGGGCGCCGCGAGTTAAGCCAGGCCCAGTCGCGTCAGGCTCGGCCGTACTAGCAGACGGTGAAGTCATTGACCTGATTAAGGACCAGCACCGCGAATTATGCGGAATTGAGATGGAAGCATATGGGCTGTACGCGGCGGCACACGTCGCGAGCAGTCCCCGTCCTACGACTTTCGCACTGAAATCGGTCTGTGATTTCGCGGACGAGGCAAAGAGTGACGACTATCAGGCATACGCCGCATATACGAGTGCGTCTGTTTTGGACCTTCTGCTTCGCAGATACGGGAAGAGGCTTTTGCCAACATAGCGGGGGGGCCGCGCGATGAGCGAGCTGCAGACGGGAAGCGAGGGCTTCCGTGTGGCAATCACCCCGCATGAGTTCATCGCGAAGTGGCAAAACTCTCTGATCAAAGAGCGGGCTGCGGCACAGGCACATTTCCTCGACCTCTGCCATCTGTTGGGTGAACCCGAGCCAGCCGAGGTGGACTCCACCGGGCTGGACTATGGGTTCGAGGTGGGTGCCACGAAGACCACCGGGGGCAACGGCTTCGCGGACGTGTTCAAGCGCGGCTGCTTTGCCTGGGAGTACAAGGGGACTAGGGCCAACCTTGATGACGCCTTTGCCCAGCTCCAGCGCTACGCCGTCGCCCTGGACAACCCGCCGCTTCTGATCGTCTCCGACATCGGCACGACCATCCGCATCCACACCAATTGGACCAACTCGGTGTCTAAACGGTACGACATTGCCATCACCGACCTTGCGGACCCGGTGAAGCGCGGATGGCTCAAGTCCGCCCTTTCCGACCCCGAGGCCCTCCGCCCGACAAAGACCCGTCAGGAGTTGACCGAGGAGGTGGCTACCGAGTTTGCCGTCCTCGCCCATTCGCTGCGCAGGCGGGGGCACAAGCCAGAGGAGGTCGCCCACTTCATCAACAGGCTGGTCTTCTGCATGTTCGCCGAGGACGTGAAGCTGCTTCCGGACGGTATGTTCACCCGTATGCTAACGCAGGCGCTGGACGACCCTACCGAGTTCGAGACCTTCGCTCGCGAGCTGTTCGCGGCCATGACGAAGGGCGGGCGTGTCGGGTTCGAGCGGGTGAAGTGGTTCAACGGCGGGCTGTTCGATGGGGACCTCGTGTTCCCGCTGACCCGCGACGAGATCAAGATCGTCCACAAAGCGGCGGCTCACTACTGGGGCGACATCGACCCTTCCATCCTCGGCACCCTGTTCGAGCGAGGCCTTGACCCGGACAAGCGCAGCCAGCTCGGGGCGCACTACACCGACCGCGACACGATCATGATGATCATCGACCCGGTCATCGTGGAACCGCTGTCCGCCGAATGGGACACCGCCAAGGCCGAGATCACCGCGCTGATGAACAAGGCTACCGGAACCAGGGGTGGAGCGGGGACCCGTGCCGAGAACCAGGCACAGGTGGTACTGGACCGCTACCTGCATCGCCTGGCGAACTACCGGGTCCTTGACCCTGCCTGTGGCTCGGGGAACTTCCTCTACGTTGCCTTGAAGGCGCTAAAGGACCTGGAGCATCGGCGCAGGTGGAGGCCGAGGCATTGGGGCTGCCACGGCGCTTCCCGCAGATAGGGCCGGAAGTGGTCCACGGCATCGAGATCAACCCCTACGCGGCGGAGTTGGCGAGGGTGTCCGTCTGGATAGGTGAAATTCAGTGGATGTTGCGCAATGGCTTCTCCGCCACTGAGAACCCCATCCTGAGGCCGTTAGACAGCATAGAGTGCCGCGACGCGCTGACCTCCTGGGAGGCAGCCAGCGAAGCCTCGCCCGGACGCTGGGTGGAAGCCGAATGGCCCATCGCTGACGCCATCATTGGCAACCCACCGTTCCTCGGCGGCAAGCTGCTACGGACCCAAATGGGTGACACAGTCGTGGACCGCATCTTCGCCCTGTACGCAGGTCGCGTGCCAGCGGAGGCAGACTTTGTGGTCTACTGGCTGGAGAAGGGCATGCAAGCCCTCGCCGCAGGTCGCTCGCAGCGGGTAGGCTTTGTGACCACGAACTCGGTACGCGGCGGCGCTAATCGCCGTGTCATGGACAAAATCTCGGAGGGTCCGGGCATCGTCGCTGCCTGGGCAGATGAGCCCTGGACCGTAGAGGGGGCGGCGGTCCGCGTGTCCTTGGTGGTGTACGGAGCGCGAGCTCAAGGAGAACTGCTTCGCCTTGGCGGGCAGGCTGTTGAGCGCATCAACCCGGACCTCACCTCCACCCCCTTCGACCTGACAAAGGCCAAGCGACTCACCGAGAACCTTGGAGCCGCCTTTATGGGGGACACCAAGGGCGGTGCGTTCGACGTTCCGGGGGAGTTAGCGCGGCAATGGCTAGCGCAGCCCCTCAATCCTAACGGCCGCAGCAACGCGGATGTCCTGCGACCTTGGGTCAATGGATTGGACGTGACACGCCGTCCCCGCGACATGTGGATTATCGATTTTGGCTGGACCATGAGCGAGGCGGAGGCAGCCCTCTACGAGGCACCGTTCGACTATGTGCGTCGGCTGGTCATGCCGGTGCGGGCCACGAACAAAAGAGAGACATACAGCAAGTTCTGGTGGCGGCACGTCGAGCCTCGGCAGGGGATGTGGTCCAAGCTGGCCCGGCTACGCCGCTTCATTGTGTCCCCTACTGTAGCTCGGCATCGCCTCTTCACCTGGGAAGCCGCACCAACCGTACCGGACCACCAACTTATCCCCATAGCTCGCGAGGACGACACTGCCTTCGGCGTGCTTCACTCTCGCTTCCATGAGTTGTGGGCGCTGGGGATGGGCACCTGGCTCGGTGTCGGTAACGACCCCCGCTACACCCCCACCACAACATTCGAGACGTTCCCGTTCCCTGATGGGCTGTCGCCCAACGTCCCCGCATCGGACTACGCCACGGACCCTCGTGCCGTTGCCATCGGCGAAGCGGCGAAGCACCTCAACGAATTGCGGGAGAACTGGCTCAACCCGGCCGATCTTGTGCGGCGCGAGCCCGAGGTCGTGCCTGGTTTCCCAGATAGGCTGCTACCCGCCGACGATGCTGCTGCCGAGGCACTTCGCACCCGTACTCTCACGAACCTCTACAACCAGCGCCCGGCCTGGCTCGACCATGCCCACAAGGCGCTGGATGCTGCGGTTGCGGCTGCCTACGGGTGGCCCGCTGACCTGACCGACGATGAGGTATTGGCCCGGCTCTTCGCCCTCAACCAATCGCGAGCTTCTCAATGACCTCAGTTGAGGCCCAAGGCTTTCAGTAGGGCCGCTAGGGCCGCTGCAGCGACGGGGGTCAGTAGCCCCGCCGCGACGCCCTCACCGAGACTGCGCAGCGTTGAACCAGCCTCCCGCAGCACAATTGGCGAAGGGGTGGACTTCCCAAGCTGCGCCCGCACTGTGTCAACGTCCGCCCGCATGTCGATGATGGGAACTTCTTGAGGAACTGCAGCCAACGCGTTCGCGAGTTCCTCGGCCGCCCGCTGCGCCTCCGCGAAGTTGATGCTGACGTTCACCGACATAGTCGCGCCGGGACTGTGCTGCTGAACACCACCAATAATCGTACCGGCGTTGTAGATGCCTCCGGCCGCGCTGTCAGCGCCACCCGCCCAGCCAATGTCGAACTGGCGTATCTGTGTTCGCATAAGCTCCGCCAGCTTCTCGAAGTGGCCATCAATGACCGCCTTCACGCTGTCACGGTCACCATCGATAAGCCGGTCTACGCCGCTGGCGTTCCTCATAAGTTGAGGCAACTGCTGCAGGTGCTGGACAGCGGTGTCGCGAAGCTCCTTGGCGTCGAGATTACCCTCGCGGACAACCTTCCCGACCGTTGTCAGTATTTGGCCCAAGTGCTCCCGGAAGGCCGTTCCGCTCGTGTCCAGAAGAGCCGTAACCATACCGCCCGACCGATACATTCCCCTGGCGTTATACTGCCGATCCAACGCTTGCGCCTCCTTGCCCAGTGTTGTCACAGCGTTGTTGGTTTCGGTCCGCAACAGGGCTAGGAAGTCGTTGATGGTCGGCTTGTCGAACATGGCTGCCCCTTGTTGACCGGAAGGAAGTGCTGATGCTGTCGGCGACGCAAGAGGAGATCGACGAAGTCACCGATTATTTTCACCGGCAGGCCCCGGACTTGGAAGTGACCTTCCTACAGAAGATCTACTCGGAGGCGGTCATCGGTCACCGGCATGATGTCTGGGATGTCCACACCAACAAAGATCGCTGGTGGGTCATCACCAACCCAACGAACCTCTACTCCCAAGAGCAGTTCCCCAACATGGACCTGGCAGTGACCTTCCATATGGGTCTCTGCCTCCGCATCCCACGGACGCAGAAGCAGAGGGTCGCTGGCAGGCGTGTCCGGCCGTTCGGAGAGGTCTTCAAGGAACTTGAGGCTACATCCGACGCGGTAGGCCAAGCTCAGAACGTGGCCGACTATCAGGCGATCGGCGTAAGGGTACGGGAGGCTCTCCTGACGTTCATCGCAGCCTCGCAAGACGCCCATGACTGGGGCGAGACCAAGCTCCCAAAGAGGGCGGACTTCAAGGCGTGGACCGAGATCATCTTCAACGCTGTCTTCCCGGGTGATGGCAACAAGGAGCGCCGCCACTTGATGAAGACACAACTCGAAGGCGCGTGGACCTTCTCGAACTGGTTGACCCATTCCAAGTCCGCCACATGGCATGATGCGGAGATGGCCGTAGCCGCAGCGGAACAGGCCCTCGGGTTCGCAACATCCATCGTCATCAGACACACGCGAGACGTTCCCGACCAGTGCCCCAACTGTGGCTCACCCCGCCTGAACCCCGAGGAAGGCAGGCGCAGCGATGTTCCAGACGTGGTTTGGGAGCGCCCCGTGTGTGCCGACTGTGGATGGAAGGGGGCGCCGGTTCCAGTGGCCGAAGAGCCAATCGACGACGAAGACCTCGAATTCATCACGCGAGAGGGCGACGACCCGACTGACGACGAGTGCATCATCCCAGAGGTCCCCCTCCGGGGATTGAAGAAGCCAAGTGACCGTTGACAGTCGCTACAAAGCACCGCTACAAAGCCTTCATTGGCGACCACAAAAACGTCAATGAAATCAAGGCGCAACGGAGGAGGGCAGGGTCTCTTCTCGACCGCACCAGGTTCTCATCAGATCCTGCAGTCCAAAACAAACGGCTCCCCTCGGGGAGCCGTTGTTGTTTGTAGCCTTCGCAGCAGAACTGCTACTTCCCCTTCCAAGCCAGCAATCGCATGGCGTTGAGCGTCACCAGAACGGTCGCCCCGGTATCGGCGAGAATCGCGGGCCACAGGCCGGTGATGCCGATGATGGTGGTGACGAGGAATACCGCCTTCAGGCCCAGCGCCACGGTGATGTTCTGGGCGATGTTGCCCATCGTGGCTTTCGACAGTCCGATCATGTTGGCGATGTCGGCGACGCGGCCGTGGAGGATGGCGGCGTCGGCGGTTTCGAGCGCCACATCGGTGCCGCCGCTCATGGCGATGCCGATATCGGCGGCGGCGAGGGCAGGGGCGTCGTTGATGCCGTCGCCGACCTTGGCCACCACGCGGCCCTGTTGCTGCAAGTCGCGTACGATGCGCTGCTTGTCCTCCGGCAGGAGACCGGCGCGCACCGCGATGCCGAGGTCGGCGCCGATGGCCGTGGCGGTCCGCTCGTTGTCGCCGGTGAGCATCACGGTGGTGACGCCTTCGGCCTCGAGGCGGCGCAGACCATCGGCCGCGTCCTGGCGCGGTTCATCGCGGATGGCGAGGAGGCCCGCCACCTCATCGCCCACCAACAGCACCGAGACGGTCTTGCCGGCATCGTTGAGCGCACCGATCCGGTCGCGCAATGCTGCGTCGAACGGCGCGCGCTCCCCCGCTGCCTTGGGCGAGGCGAGGAACAGCACTTCGCCGCCGACCTTGCCGGTGACGCCCTTGCCCGGGACGGCCTTGGCGCCCGCCGCAGGCGGCACGAACGCCTTGTCGGCTTGGGCGCGGGCCAGCACCGCCACCGCCAGCGGGTGGCTCGAGCCGGTCTCCAGCGCCGCTGCCAGCGACAGCACCTGCGCTTCGCTACGCCCGATGCCGACAATGTCGGTCACCTGCGGCTTGCCTTCGGTGAGCGTGCCGGTCTTGTCGAGCGCCACGGTATCGATCTTGCGCAACTGCTCGAGCACGGCGCCGCCCTTCAGCAGCAGCCCGCGACGAGCTCCGGCCGAGAGGCCCGCGGCGATCGCCGCCGGGGTCGAGATCACCAGCGCGCAGGGGCAGCCGATCAGGAGGATCGCGAGCCCCTTGTAGATCCACTCGTCCCAGGGCTGGCCGGCGAGCAGCGGCGGCAGGATGGCGACCAGTGCGCCGACCACGAGGACACCCGGCGTGTAGTATTTCGAGAACCTATCGATGAACCGCTCGGTGGGGGCCTTGCTCTCCTGGGCTTCCTCGACCAGCCGCACGACGCGAGCGATGGTGTTGTCGGCGGCGGCCGCGGTCACCCGGACGCGCAGCACGGCGTCGGTGTTGATGGTGCCGGCGAACACCTCGTCGCCGGCGCCCTTGGTCTTGGGCACGCTCTCGCCGGTCACCGGGGCTTCATTGATGGCCGAACTGCCATCGACGATGACGCCATCGGCAGCGATGCGGTCACCAGGGCGAACGAGGATGACCGTGCCGACGACCAACTGCGCGGCGGGAACCTCGCGGGTCGCGCCGTCCTTCTCGACCAGCGCCAGCTTGGGCACCAGGTCGGCGAGACCGCGGATGGAAGCGCGGGCCCGGCCGGCGGCGACACCTTCGAGCAATTCGCCGACGAGGAACAGCAGCACCACGGTCGCTGCTTCCTCGGTGGCTCCGATGAACACGGCGCCGATGGCGGCGATGGTCATCAGCGTCTCGATGGAGAACGGCGTGCCGGTCATGCCGGCGACAACGGCGCGCCGCGCCACCGGGATCAGGCCCACTGCCATGGCGACGAGGAACGCCCAGTGGCCGGTCTGAGGGAACAACTGCCCGACAATGTAAGCCGCGAGCAGCGCGCCGCCGGAGATGAAGGTCAGCAGCGCCTTCCGCGTCTTCCACCACGGACCGTCGATCACCTCGGCGTGGCCCACAGCATGGTCGTGGTCATGAGCATGGTCGCGCCCATGGCCATGGTCGGCGTGAGCGTGGTCCGCCGTGGCGGGTGCGCCCGTCTGGGTGGGGGCGATGGAATAACCCAGCGCCTTGACCTGCCGCTCGATCGCCCCCGTGGCGATTTCGCCCGAACGGGTCACCGTCATCGTCCCATTGGGCAGCGATACGCCGACTCCGCCAACGCCCGGCAGCCGGCCGACGGCGTTCTCGATCTTGGTCACACAGGCGGCGCAATCCATGCCGCCAACGCGGAATTTCAGCTTCTCGGCGGCCTCGGACATGCGGCACTCCTTGGATTCTTCATCATGTCCGCATACATCTAGGACCTCTAGCCACTAGAGGATCAAGGGGTGAATGCAATGAATTTGCCGATCGGCGAATTGTCGCGACGGACCGGCGTCAAGGTGCCGACCATCCGCTTCTACGAACAGATCGGCCTGCTGTCGGCACCGCCACGCACCGAGGGCAACCAGCGCCGCTACGGCAAGCCGGAGGTGGAGCGGCTCAACTTCATCCGCCACTCGCGCGAACTCGGCTTCGAGGTCGAGGACATTCGCGAGCTGCTCGACATGGCCGCGTCGCCGCAGGCCTCATGCCACCAGGCGGACAGTATCGCCCGCAACCACCTGACCGAGATCGACCGCCGCATCGCCAGCCTCACCGCATTGCGTGGCGAACTGGCGCGCATGGTGGAGGAATGCGGCCATGGCCGGATTTGCGATTGCCGCATCATCGAAGTGCTGGCCGATCACGGCGAGTGCGTGACCGAGCACGCGCACTAGGAACTTGCTCAGATCTCGCTACCGGCGGGCCGACGGCGGGTATTTGCCGTTGGCGTAGCCGAGGAAGATGCCGGCGATAATACCGAGCACCACGCCGCCGCCAATCAGCATGAGCCCAGGGCCCACCGCCGCTCCGATTCCTGCAGGATTGGCGCCCGGGCCGAACGCGGTCAACAGCGGGCCCAGGATGGCGCCGATGACGCCAAGCCCCACCAGCATGATGGCGCCGAAGAGCAGCTTGCTTCCGACATTGACCGAGAACGGATCCGGATGCTCAACCATTTGCCACGCCCCCTCAAGCGCACAGTCTCCGCCACCAGTCGTGGCGGCACTGTCAGCTTAGCGCGGCGGCGTCTTGCTGCAAGCAATACTGAGGTTTGGCGGGGCCTTGATTGGTCGCGCGTTCGAATCGGAAAAGTCTGCGATCCCCGCCTTGGCGCATAGGCGCTAAGTTAGGGGTTCCTGCTGCTCAAATACGGTGCCATTGGCGAACTTGCCATCAGGCAGCGCCCCAACTCGGTGGTGGGTGGGCACGGCCCTAACTTAGCGCCTATGCGCCGTCGCGGGGACAGGCTTTCCTGAAGGCGCTCTAGCCCTGCCAGGCGAGCACGGTATTGCCGGCCCGGCAGAAGCTGACGCCGAGCTGGCCGGACTCGCTCACCCAACTGTGGGTCTCGCCGTCGCGGCTCAGGGCATGACCGGCCCGGCGGAGTTCGGCGACGATCATGCCGACCTGATTGTGCCAGTCGCGCGCGTCCGGGGTCGTCGCCAGCCGAGAGCGGATCGCCGCCTGCTGCGCGTTGAGCCGCTCTGCCCGCTCGGTGGCGTCGAGGGCCTGCAGCGCAGAGCGGCTCATCGGATGAACGTCGTCGGCTGCGGGCCGGATGAAGAGATCAAGCGCGGCCATCAGACCACCTCCGCCAGATGAAAGTTGCGGGCGACAGTGAAGTCGCGGAGCCCGAAGGCCGGGAGCTTGCCGGGGACGATCGCATCGGCCACGGCAGCGCGATCCTCGATGTCGGTAGCGTCGACCACCACCCGCACGAACGGCTCGGCCATACCGAGCCGCACCCTCTCCTGCAGCTCGAACAGCAGCACTCGCACATTGCCGCGGCTCTCGCAGGCGATGCACTCGGTGCCCGGATCGTGCGCGTGCAGTGGTGGATCGAGATGCACCACCGCGGTATCGCGCCCGCCGAAGCGGCCAAGCGCCGCCTTGTCGGTGACCACGGTCACCGGCACGGAAGTGGTGCGGCGGGCGAAGGGGGCAGGCGAGGTCATACCGCCTCCTTGTCCGCGCTGGGCGTGTAGTTGAGGATTGGACCGAGCCAGCGCTCGACCTCGCGGATCGCCATGCCCTTGCGCCGGGCATAGTCCTCGACCTGATCGCGCTCCACCTTGGCGACGCCGAAATAGAAGCTGTCGGGGTGGCTCAGATACATGCCCGACACCGATGAGCCCGGCCACATGGCGTAGCTCTCGGTCAGTTCGACGCCGATGCGCTGCTTGGCGTTGAGCAGGTGGAACAGCGTGGTCTTCTCGGTATGGTCGGGCTGCGCCGGATAGCCCGGGGCAGGGCGGATGCCCTGGTAGGGCTCGCCGATCATCTCGTTGGGCGCGAAGGTCTCGGAGGCGCCATAGCCCCAGAATTCCTTGCGCACCCGCTCGTGCATCAGCTCGGCGAAGGCCTCGGCGAAGCGGTCGGCCAGCGCCTTGATGAGGATCGACGAGTAGTCGTCGTTCCGCCGCTCGAAGCGCTCGGCGATGATGTTCTCCTCGAGCCCCGCCGTGACCACGAAGCCCCCCAGATAGTCCGGGATACCCTCGGGCGCGACGAAATCGGCCAGGGCCATGTGCGGCTTGCCACCGGTCTTCGAAAGCTGCTGGCGCAGGGTGAAGAAGGTTGCCAGCTGGTCCTTGCGGTCCGCATCGGTATAGAGCCGGATATCGTCGCCGACCTGGTTGGCGTGCCAGAAGCCGATCACCGCCTTGGGGCGGAACCAGTTCTTCTGGATCACTTCCTTCAGCATCTTCTGAGCGTCGTCCCAGAGCTGGCGCGCTGCGGGCCCCTGGTCCTTGTCCTCGAGCAGCGCCGGGAAGCGGCCCTTCAGCTCCCAGGCCTGGAAGAACGGCGTCCAGTCGATGTACCTGGCGATCTCGGCCAGGTCGTAGTTTTCGAACACCCGCGTGCCGAGGAAGCTCGGCTTGGGCGGCACGTAGCCATCCCATTTCGGCTGGAAGCGGTTGGCGCGGGCGGTGGCCAGCGATGTCCGCTGCTTTTCCGCCTCGCTCTGCCGATGCTTTTCGGCCAGCCGCTCGTATTCGGCCTTCACATCCTGGACATAAGCCGGACGCTGTTCCTGCGACAGCAGCGACGAGACCACGCCGACAGCGCGACTGGCGTCGTGCACATGCACCGTCGGGCCGCCATGGTATTGCGGATGGATCTTCACCGCGGTGTGGACGCGCGATGTCGTCGCCCCGCCGATCAGCAGCGGCACGTGGAAGCCTTCGCGCTCCATCTCGGAGGCGACATGCACCATCTCGTCGAGCGACGGGGTGATGAGGCCGCTGAGCCCGATGACGTCGACATTCTCGGCCTTCGCCACTTCGAGGATCTTGGCCGTCGGCACCATCACGCCGAGGTCGATGATCTCGTAGTTGTTGCAGCTCAGAACCACGCCGACGATGTTCTTGCCGATGTCGTGCACATCGCCCTTCACCGTCGCCATCAGCACCTTGCCGGCGCTGCGGCGGCCGGTGGCGTTGCCGTCGGCGTTCTTCTCCGCCTCCATGAACGGGAGGAGATGCGCCACGGCCTGCTTCATCACCCGGGCGGATTTCACCACCTGCGGCAGGAACATCTTTCCCGAGCCGAACAGGTCGCCGACGACGCTCATCCCGGCCATCAGCGGTCCTTCGATGACGTGCAACGGCCGCTCGGAAGCCAGCCGGGCCTCCTCGGTGTCCGCGTCGATGAACTCGGTGATGCCGTTGACCAGCGCGTGCGAGATGCGCTCCGCCACAGGCTTGGTCCGCCAGGTCAGGTCCTTGGCCTTCTGCTCGCCGCCGGCCTGGCCCTTGAAGCGCTCGGCGATCTCCAGCAGTCGCTCGGTCGAATCCGCCCGGCGGTTGAAGATCACGTCCTCGCAGGCCTCGCGCAGCGTCGGCTCCAGCGTGTCGTAGACCGCGAGCTGCCCCGCATTGACGATGCCCATGTCCATGCCCGCCTGGATGGCGTGGTAGAGGAACACCGAGTGCATCGCCTCGCGCACCGGCTCGTTGCCGCGGAACGAGAAGCTGAGGTTGCTCACGCCGCCGGAAATGTGTGCGTGCGGAAGGGTTTGCCGGATGGTCTTCGTCGCTTCGATGAAGGCGATGCCATAGCCGACATGCTCCTCGATGCCGGTGGCGACGGCGAAGATGTTGGGGTCGAAGACGATGTCCTCGGGTGGGAAGCCGACTTCCTCGGTCAGGAGCTTGTAGGCCTTGGAGCAGATCTCGACCTTGCGCTCATAGGTATCGGCCTGGCCCTGCTCGTCGAACGCCATCACCACCACGGCGGCGCCATAGCTGCGCACCAGGCGGGCGGTCTCGAGGAACTTCTCGACGCCTTCCTTCATGGAGATGGAGTTGACCAGCGCCTTGCCCTGCACGCATTTGAGGCCCGCCTCGATCACCTCGAACTTCGAGGAATCGATCATCAGCGGCACGCGGGCGATATCGGGCTCGGCGGCGAGCAGGTTGAGGAACTCGACCATCACCTTCTCGGAATCGATCAGGCCCTCGTCCATGTTGATGTCGATGACCTGGGCGCCGTTCTGCACCTGGTCGCGCGCCACCTCGAGCGCGGCGGTGTAATCGCCGGCGGTGATGAGCTTCCTGAACCTCGCAGAGCCGGTCACATTGGTGCGCTCGCCGATGTTCACGAACGGAATGTCGCCGGTGAGCGTGAACGGCTCGAGCCCGCTCAGCCGCAGGAAGGTCGGCACCTCGGGGACCTTGCGCGGCTTGTACTTTCCAACTGCTTCCTTGATCGCCCGGATGTGGTCCGGGGTCGAACCGCAGCAGCCGCCGACGATGTTGAGAAAGCCATCCCGCGCAAAGCCTTCGAGCTGGCGCGCCATGAATTCCGGCGTCTCGTCATAGCCGCCGAACTCGTTGGGCAGGCCCGCATTGGGATAGGCGCAGATCAGCGTGTCGGCGACATCGGAGAGCTCGTTGATATGGGCGCGCATGGCATTGGCGCCGAGCGCGCAGTTGAGCCCGATGGTGAAGGGCTTGGCGTGCCGTACCGAGTACCAGAACGCCGTCGGCGTCTGTCCGCTGAGGGTACGGCCGGAGAGGTCGGTGATGGTGCCGGAGATCATCACCGGCAGCTCGTCGCCGCGCTCCTTGAAGATGCGCTGCGCCGCGAAAATGCCGGCCTTGGTGTTGAGCGTGTCGGTGATGGTCTCGAACAGCAGCAGGTCGGCGCCGCCGTCGATCAGCCCATTGATCTGCTCGGCATAGCCTTTGACGATCTCGTCGAAGGTGATCGCCCGGTGCCCCGGGGAGTTCACGTCCGTCGACATCGACGCCGTCTTGTTCAGCGGCCCAAGCGCACCGGCCACGAAGCGGCGCTTGCCATCGATGTCGAAGGCCTGCTGCGCCGCCTCGCGCGCCAGCCGGGCGCCCTCGAGGTTCAGCTCATAGGCGAGGGCCTGCATGCCGTAATCGGCCATGACGATGTCGGTGGAGGAGAAGGTGTTGGTCTCCACCATGTCGGCGCCGGCGAGATAATACTGCAGGTGGATAGCCCGGATCGCGTCGGGCTGGGTCAGATTGAGCAGGTCGTTATTGCCCCTGACATCCTTGTGCCAATCCTTGAAGCGCTCGCCGCGATAGGCGGCTTCATCGAGCTTCAACTGCTGAATCATGGTGCCCATGGCGCCATCGAGGATCAGGATGCGTTCGGAGGCCGCCTGGGTAAGGGCTGCCCGCACCTCCTCGCCCTTGGGCAAGGAATTTCTATCGATCTCAATGTGTTGAGCTTCAGTCATCGCTCGACTTTCCAACGTCTGTCACGCCAAAATGCGTTCACCGCCGGCACAGTCGCATGGCGGGATATAAAGATATCTTTATATGAGTGCCGACCGGCCGGCAAGCAAGCCCGTTTCTGCCAGGCCGGCGGAACCGGAACAATCGATCAGGACTTTCCGTCTCATGACAATGCCGATCCTCCTCGTTCCCGGTCTCAACTGCACCGCCGAAATCTATGCCCATCAGGTGCCGGCACTGTGGCAGTTCGGGCCGGTGACCATCGCCAACCACACCGAGGGCAGTTCGATGCAGCAGATTGCGGCATCGATCCTTCGCGATGCCCCGCCGGAGTTCGCTCTCGTCGGCTTCTCGATGGGCGGCTACCTGGCGTTCGAAATTCTCCGGCAGGCGAGGGGGCGTGTGCTGAAGTTGGCGCTGCTCGACACCTCGGCACGACCGGATACCCCTGAGGCGATCGAGAAACGGCGCGCAGCAATCGCGTTGACGGAGCAGGGGAAGTTCAACCTCGCCGTCGCGCAATCCTTCCCGAACGCGGTCCATCCCGACCACGTCGGGGACGCTGGGCTCAAGGCGCTGCATGTGCGCATGGCCACGACGAATGGCGGCGAAACCTATATCCGGCAGCAGACTGCCATCATCGGTCGGCCCGACTCCCGTCCGGAGCTCGGTACCATCGATGTGCCGACGCTGGTGCTGGTCGGTGACAAGGACGCGATCACCGTTCCCGAGGCTGCTCGCGAGATGGCCGCCGGGATTGCCGACGCCAGGCTCGTCGTGGTCCCCGGGGCAGGCCACATGGCGCTGGTCGAGCAGCACGCCAGCGTTACCGCAGAACTCTCGGAATGGGCGGCTAAATAGCTGGCATTTGAAGCAAATTAACCCGGCCGCAACCACGTTGCGCTTCGATGCGATCATCCCCGCACAGCTTTCGGTATGGTGCGGAAATCTCTCGATGGGTTGATCTGGTTTTGGCAGTGTTTTCTCGCGACCTTCGCGCGGCCGCCCGGCTGCTTGCTCTTGCTGTGCTCCTGGCGCCGGTTGTGGCTGCCTGCAGCAGCGACGGGGGAGGGGTGCCGCATATCAAGCGCGCCGCCTTCAGCTCCAAGGAGTTCGGCGTCGCCGTCAGTCCGCGCGTCACCAATGCCAAGAACCCGCCCAAGGGCGGCGGCCGCTACCTGGTCGGCAAGCCCTATACGGTGCGGGGCGAAGTCTATGAGCCGATCGAGAACCCGATCGGCTACGTCGCCTCCGGCGGCGCCTCATGGTACGGCAACGACTTCCATGGCCGGCGCACCGCTAATGGCGAGATCTTCTCGGCCAACGCCATCTCCTGCGCCAGTCCGGTGCTGCCGCTTCCAAGCTATGTCCGCGTCACCAATGTCGACAACGGCCGCTCGATCGTCTGCCGCGTCAACGATCGCGGCCCGTACCTGCATGGCCGGGTGATGGACCTCAGCTACCGCACCGCCGAAATCCTCGGCTATGCCGGTAATGGTGTCGGCAACATCCAGGTGCAGTATATCGGCCCGGCACCGCTCAATGGCGACGACACCCGCATGCTGCTCGCCAGCGTCGACAAGCCGACGCGCATGGAGCAGGGCACCACTCGCCTCGCCATGAACGAAGAGCGCCCCAACCTCATCGGCGGCATCATCGACATGTTCGGCTATGTCGACAGCAGCGCGGCCGACGAGGCCATTACCGGCGCTCACGCCGCCGCCAACGCCATGGCCACCCGCTCCGGCTCGCTCGAATCCTGGGTGGAGACGGTCGATGACGACAAGCGCGCCATCAAGCTTGAGCTCGGCGTGTTTGCCGATGCCACGAGGGCCGACGACGTGGCCCTGCAGTTCGCCATGCTGGGCGCGGTCGACGAGGATGCGGTGCGCATCCCCGGCGCGGATGCCACACGCCTGACACTCACGCATCTTAAGCCGGGCGTGGCGCGGGATGATGTGATGTCGCTCGCCAGGCAACTTGGACTCAAGGACCTGGTGCTCTATTAGTTTGAGAGCGGTCGAGCATTGACCGCGATCGGGGTTGAGATTGCGGAATTTTGGCCTGAAACTGCTGGTCGCTCTATTCGCCGTCTGCTGGGCGGCTTCCGCACACGCGCAGGATTTCGACACCAAGGCGCCGTTCGCCGTGCTGATGGACTACGAGTCCGGCACGATCCTCTTCAACAAGGCGGGTGACGAGCAGCTAGAGCCCGCCAGCATGGCCAAGCTGATGACGCTGGCCGTGGTTTTCGACCAGTTGCAGTCGAAAAAGCTCCAGCCGACCGACGAGTTCTTCATTTCCGAGCATGCCTGGCGTGACGGCGGCGCCTCTTCGGGCGGTTCGACCATGTTTGCCGAGCTGAACTCGAAAATCCCGGTGATGGATCTGGTCCGCTCGGTGATCATCCAGTCCGGCAATGATGCGGCCATCGCGCTGGCCGAGGGCATTGCCGGCAGCGAACTCAGCTTCGCGCAGATGATGAACCAGCTGGGCAAGGAGATCGGGCTGAGCGGCTCGAACTTCGTCAACGCCACGGGCTTGCCCGATCCGGCGCAGTTTTCGACCGCGCGCGACCTCGCGACCATTGCCCGCTTCATCATCGCGCAGTTCCCCGAGTACTACCCGATCTTCTCGGAGAAGGAGTTCACCTGGAACAAGATCCGCCAGATGAACCGCAATTCGCTGCTCGAGATCGGCATCGGCGTCGACGGCCTGAAGACCGGGCACACTGAGGCCGCCGGCTATGGCGAGGTGGTCTCGACCGCTGCAACCGGTCGCCGGCTGATCGCTGTGCTGCATGGGCTCAAGTCGATGACCGAGCGGACTGAAGAGGCGCGCAAGCTCGTCACCTGGGGCACCCGCGGCTTCGAGCTGATCCCGGTGTTTCCGGAGGGTACGGCGATCTCACATGCCGATGTCTATGGCGGCAGCGCCGGGCAGGTGTCGCTGGTCGGCAAAGGCAGCATCGACCTGTTCCTTCCCAAAGGCGCGCAGAACTGCCCGCAGGCCACCGTCACCTACAAGGCGCCGATCCGCCCGCCTGTGCAGAAGGGCGATCAACTGGCCCAGCTCAATGTCATGTGCAACGGCGCCGTGGTACAGGTCACCCCGCTCTACGCTGGCGAGGACGTCGCCGATGGCGATATCGTCCGCAAGGCGACCGACGCGCTCAAGGAACTGGCGCTCGGCTGGCTCTGACGGAGCCTGCCGGAGACCGTCAGGTCTTCCCCTTTCCCCTGAGGGGAGAGGGTGGTGCAGCTAGGACCGGAAGGTCCGTAGCGGAACTAGGGTGAGGGGTTCAGCTTCTCAGCGAGCACTCGTTGCGCCGCTTCACCCCTCAACCGGCGCTTCGCGCCACCTTCTCCCCTCAGGGGAGAAGGGACCAAGCCGCCAGCGCCCAGCTTTCGCTGGGATGACATCGCGGGTAATACGAGAGTCACAACGCGGGGAATCTGACGAATGCTCGATGTGCCGGCGAAACCCGCCGCCCGTTTCATCACCTTTGAGGGCGGCGAGGGCGTCGGCAAGTCGACGCAGGTCAAGCGCCTGCTGGTGCGGCTGAACCGCATGGATATCGAAGCCGTCCGCACCCGCGAGCCCGGCGGCACGCCCAAGGCAGAAGCCGTCCGGGCGTTCATCCTGCAAGGGCGGTCCGAGAGCTGGGGCGCCGGCGCCGAGGCGGTGCTGTTCGCCGCGGCCCGCTACGATCACGTCAGTTCGCTCATCGCTCCCAGCCTCAACAGTGGCAAATGGGTGATCTCCGACCGCTTCCACGATTCGACGCGGGCCTATCAGGGTCTTACCGGCGGCGTCGACGACAAGCTGATCCGCGGGCTCGAGACGCTGGCGCTCGACGGGCATCAGCCCGACATCACCTTCATCCTCGACATGGATCCGGCCATCGCTTTCGCGCGGGTCAACAATCGCGAGATCGAGAAGGCGCTGGCCGAAACCGGCGACCGTTTCGAGAAGGAAGATCTCGAGTGGCACCGCCGCCTGAGGCAGGCTTTCCTTGCCATCGGCAAGGCCAACCCGGAGCGCTGCGTCGTGTTGCCCGCCGGCCAATCGGAGGATGCGCTGGAACAGGAGATCTGGGATACGCTGATCCGGCGCTTCCCCGAACTCGAGGCAAAGGCCGACTGAATTGGACTATCCCGAACGCGAACCCGACCAGCTCGAGGGCGTCCCGCTGCCCGAGTTCCAGACCGGCGTTTCCGGTCATGACGCGGCGCGCGCCACGTTGCTCGAGCGGCTCGATGCGGGACGGCTCCCCGGCGGCATCCTGATTCACGGCCCGCGCGGCATCGGCAAGGCGACGCTGGCCTTCGACCTCGCCAGAAAGATCTTCGAAAAGACCGGTGATGAGTCGCCCGATCACATCGCGGCGCAGGTTGCCGCCGGCGCCTATCCGAACCTGTTCGTGATGCGCAAATCTGTGCGCGACACCGGCAAGGGCTACTACACCGCCATCCGCGTCGAGGAGGTCCGCCGCTTCATCGAGGAGATGCGGATGACCCGCGGCCGCGCCGGGCACCGCATCGCCATTGTCGATCCGATCGACGACTGCAACACCTCGTCGGCCAACGCGCTGTTGAAGATCCTCGAGGAGCCGCCGGCCGACACGACGTTCCTGCTCGTCTCGCACCGGCCGGGGTCGCTCCTTCCCACCATCAAATCGCGCTGCTTCCAGGTGGCACTGCGGCCGATCGCCGACAGCGACGTGCGCACCGTACTGGACCAGGTCGGCGGCCAGCCGCTCGCCATCGATCGCGCCGTATCGCTCGCCGGCGGGCGTCCGCGCCGCGGCTTCGAGGCGATGCTGCTGGGGGAGGGGGGCGCCCTGCAGCTGCTGCAGGCCTGGCTCGCCGACCCCGCCGGCGCGCCATCGGCGGCCCGGATCGCGCTGGCCGACGCGCTCGGCGCCGATCGCGACTCCGCCGAACTGCGCTTCGCCCGCGACATACTCAATGACTGGTTGGCCGATGCCGCCAAAGCCGCAGCAAATGCGGGCGACCGGGTTCGCCTTGCCTCAGCCAACGAGCTATGGGAGAAGGCGCGAGCTTCACTCGCCGATGCCGATGAATACAACCTCGACATGCGGCAGACCTTGGTCGCGCTTTTCGATGCGATCCGGAAACACCAGCTCCTGAGCGTCCAGCCGACACCATGACCGACACGTTCTACGTCACCACCGCCATTGCCTATCCCAACGGCGCACCGCATATCGGGCACGCCTACGAGATGATCGCGACCGATGCCATCGCCCGCTGGGCGCGGCTCTCGGGCAAGGAAACCTACTTCCTTACCGGCACCGACGAGCACGGCATCAAGATGGTGCAGACGGCGGCAGCAGAAGGCATCACCGCCCGCGAGCTGGCCGACCGCAACGCGGCACGCTTCAAGGAGCTGGCGGCGCGCCTCGACGTCTCCAACGACGATTTCATCCGCACCACCGAGCCGCGCCATTACGAGTCGAGCCAGGAAATCTGGCGCCGGATGGCCGCCAGCAATAATGGCGACATCTACCAATCGACCTACAAGGGCTGGTACTCGGTCCGCGACGAAGCCTATTTCGACGAGGAAGAGCTGACCGACGGCGAGGACGGCAAGAAGTTCGCGCCGACCGGCGCCGAGGTGAAGTGGGTCGAGGAAGACAGCTATTTCTTCCGTCTCTCCGCCTATCAGGATCGCTTGCTGCAGCTCTACACCGACCGCCCGGATTTCATCGCGCCGGAAGAGCGGCGCAACGAAATCGTCTCGTTCGTGAAGGCGGGCCTGCGCGACGTCTCGATCAGCCGCACCACCTTCGACTGGGGCATCCCGGTGCCTGGCGCCTCCGGCCATGTGATGTATGTCTGGGTCGATGCGCTTACCAACTACATCACCGGCGTCGGCTTTCCCGATGGCGCCTCCGAGCAGTTCAAGAAGTTCTGGCCGGCGAACCTGCACGTCATCGGCAAGGACATCATCCGCTTCCACACCGTCTACTGGCCGGCCTTCCTGATGAGCGCCGGCATCGAGGTCCCGCACCGCGTTTTCGCGCACGGCTTTCTGACCTCGGAAGGCAAGAAGATGTCGAAGTCGGTCGGCAACATCGTCGACCCGCACGAGCAGCTCGACCTCTACGGCACCGATCCGGTGCGCTGGTACTGCCTGCGCGAAGTCAGCTTCGGCCAGGACGGCGACTGGGGCCGCGAGAAGTTCATCAACCGCAACAACTCCGACCTCGCCAACAATTTCGGCAACCTGGCACAGCGCTCGCTGTCGATGATCCAGAAGAACTTTGGCGGGGCGCTGCCCGAGGCGCAGCCGACCGAGGCCGAGCGCGCCATCGTCGGCACGGCCATCGCGGCCATCGGCAAGATGGACCTCGCCATGAAGACGCAGCAGATCCACGAAGCGGCCGGCGAGCTGACGACGCTGCTCAACGCTGCCAACCTCTATTTCGCCGACCAGGCGCCCTGGGGGCTGAAGGCCGACCTGCCGCGCATGGGCACGATCCTCGCGACCACAGCCGATATCGTCCGTCGCGCTGCCATCGCAGCGCAGGCGTTCGTCCCGGGCTCGGCCGCGAAGTTTCTCGATGCGCTGGCGGTACCGGCCGACCAGCGCCTGTTGAGCCATGCGCTCAGCGCGTCCGGCGTTCCCGCAGGCACGGTCTTGCCGCCGCCCGAACCGGTGTTCAAGAAGTTCGAGCACCCAAAGACGGCATAGGCCAATGCTGATCGACTCGCACTGCCACCTCGATTTCCCCGAGCTCGCCGCCGATCGCGCCGGCGTGCTGGCCCGCGCCAAGGCGGCGGGGATCGATGGCATGGTCACCATCTCGACCCGGGTGAAGCGCTTCGACGAGATCAAGGCGATTGCCGAAGCGCATGCCGAAGTCTGGTGCTCGGTCGGGACTCATCCGCATCACGCCGACGAAGAGCTCGACATCTTCACCGAGGATCTGGTCCGGCTGAGCGCGCACCCCAAATGCGTCGCCATCGGCGAAGCCGGGCTCGATTATTTCTACGACAACGCGCCCAAGGAGGCGCAGGAGACCGGGCTGCGCCGGCACATCGCCGCGTCGCGCCTCACGGGCCTGCCGCTGGTCATCCATTCCCGCTCGGCTGACGTTCATATGGCGGCGGTGTTGAGCGATGAAACGGGGCAGGGGGCCTTCCCTTTCGTGCTCCATTGCTTCACCGCCGGCGCCGAGCTGGCCCGCAAGGCCCTGGAACTCGGCGGCTACATCTCGTTCTCCGGCATCATCACCTTCAAGAATGCCGAAGAAATCCGCGAGGTCGCGAAGTTCGTCCCAGCCGACCGTTATCTGGTTGAAACAGATGCGCCGTACCTGGCTCCGGTACCGCATCGCGGCGGCACCAACGAGCCGAGTTATGTCGCCCATACCGCCGCCAAGGTAGCCGAGGTCCGCGGCATCAGCCTCGAGCAACTCGGCGCCGAAACAACCGACAGTTTTTTCCGTTTATTCTCAAAGGCTAAGGCGTAATGCCTGAAGCACAACATATTGTAGCGACGATCATGGGATGCGGCTCGTCCGGTGGCGTGCCACGCATCGGCGGCCACTGGGGCGTATGCGATCCCGATAACCCCAGGAATCGCCGCAGCCGCTGTTCGCTGCTGATCGAAGGCTTCTCGGCCGGCTCGGACGAGCCGACCCGCATCATCGTCGACACCGGCTGCGACCTGCGCGAACAGCTGCTGCGGGCTGAGGTCGATCGGGTCGAAGCAGTGCTTTACACGCACGAGCATGCCGACCACACACACGGCATCGATGACCTCAGGGTTCTGGCGCTGAACAATCGCAAGCGCGTTGACGTCTATTTCAGCGCCGAGGCCGCCAATCGGATCGTGCCGAGCTTTGCCTACTGCTTCACGGCGCCGCCGGGCTCGGGCTATCCGCCGATCCTCAACCAGCACCTGATCGAAGCTGGTAAGCCGCTGACGGTGGACGGGCCGGGCGGCTCGATCACCATCCTGCCGTTCCGTCAGGACCATGGCGATATCTATTCGCTGGGCTTTCGGGTACGGGGCTTCGCGTATTCGTGCGATCTCAGCGGCATCCCGGAGGTCTCGCGCGAGGCCGTCAGCGGGCTCGACACCTGGGTGCTCGATGCCTTGCGGCCGGCGCCGCATCCGAGCCACCTGAGCCTTTCCGAAGCACTCGAGCTGGTCGAAGACCTGAAGCCGCGCCACGCGGTGCTGACCAACCTCCATATCGATCTCGACTATGTCCAGACCGACGCCATGACGCCGGACCACGTCCGGCCGGCGTTCGACGGCCTACAGATCGACATCACCGCCGGCGAGATCATCAGCCCTCGCTAGCTGCGCCATCATCGTCTTACGACGCTACGGAGCCGCCAATGATTGAAGTCATCGATACCGGCATCGCGCCATCCAGCGGCCCAATCAACGACTGTGTCCGCGCCGGCAATCATGTCTGGCTGGTGGTGCTGGCCGAGGATCCGAAGACCGGCAAGATCACCGAGGGCGACATCGAGGTGCAGACGCGCCAGGCGCTGATGAACCTCAGGCAGGCGATCAACGCCGCCGGCGGCGAGCTCACCAACATCGTCCAGGTGCAGATCTTCCTCGTCGACAGCGCCGACGCGCCGGGCATGAACCGTGTGTATGCCGAGTTCTTCAACACCAAGCCGTACCCGATCCGTGCCACAGTGGTGGTCAAGGAACTTCTGGCCAAGGGGCTGAGGATCGAGATCACTGCAACGGCGGTACTGGGATAGAGCCGCAAAGGCCACCGGCCCAGCCACTGGGTCAATGCGATAGTTCCATAATATATCTTATGCGAATGGAGGAATAGCGATATGCCGACCGAAGCCGACCTCACCCAGCAGCTTATCGAGGCCCAGCGTGCCGGCCGGCATGACGTCGATGCTGTCCCCTATGCGGCGCTCGATCGCGCTGCCGCCCTCCGCATCCAGTCCGCGACGATGGCGGCGCTCGGTGAAGCTCCGGCGCTGCTCAAGACGCTCGTTATGCCGGATGGGCTTGGCGCCTGTGCGCCGATCTACCGCTCGCGCGTCGGCAACAGCAGCGCGTTCCAGCTGTCGTCGCCGACGCTTACCGGGCTCGAGGTCGAAGTCGGCCTGGTGCTGGCCAGCGACCTCAGCACCGAGGCCGCCAACCGCGACGAGATCGATATCATCGAGGCGATAAGCCATTACTTCGTGGGCATCGAGGTCTGCGGCACGCGCTATGCCGATCGCTCGCTGGCCGGTGTCTATGGTGGGCTTGCCGACAACGCCTCGGCCTTTGGCTATGTGATCGACCCCTCGCATCGCGACGCCGGCGCCGAGATCGGCAATTACGACGTGCACCTGGAGTTCGCCGGCAAAGAGATCTGGTCGGCGCCGGCCAAGCACTCGTTCGGCACCGTGCTCAACTCGTTCATCGCCTACGCCAAGAACCAGAACCCGGCCTTCCCGCTGAAGGCCGGTACGGTGGTCACTACCGGCTCGCTCTGCGGCCTCGTGCCGATTACCGGCGCCGGCCACGTGGTTGGCCGCCTCGGCAACCACGCCGTCAGTTTCGACATCACCTGAGATCCGCCATGCAGCCGTCGCGCGATATTTCCCGCCTCATCGAGATCATGGCCGCCCTCCGTAACCCGGATGGCGGCTGTCCGTGGGACCTGGAGCAGGATTTCGCCAGCATCCGCCACTACACCATCGAGGAAGCCTACGAGGTCGCCGACGCTATCGAGCGCGAGGATTATGCCGACCTTCGCGAAGAGCTGGGTGACCTGCTGCTGCAGCCGGTCTACCACGCCCAGATGGCGTCCGAGAAAGGCCTGTTCGATATCGGCGACGTGGTTTTTGCTATTACCGAGAAGCTGATACGCCGGCATCCTCATGTGTTCGGCGAGGAAGCTGCCCGCAACGCCGGGGGCGCAAAAGCCAAGTGGGACGAGGTGAAGGCCGACGAACGGGCGAAGAAGGCTGAGCGCAAACAGGTCCCCTCGTCCATTCTCGACGACGTGCCGCATGCCCTGCCCGCGCTGGCCCGTGCAGAAAAGCTCAGCCGCCGCGCCGCTTCAGTGCAGTTCGACTGGCCGGACTGGCGACAGACGCTGGCCAAGGTTCGCGAGGAACTCGACGAAGTCGCTGCCGCGGCGGAAGCCGGCAACGCCGCCGAGATCCACGAGGAACTGGGTGACCTGCTGTTCGCCGCCACCAACCTCGCTCGCAAGCTCGGTGTCGAGGGCGAATCCGCGCTGCGCGACGCCAACGTCAAGTTCGACCGCCGCTTCCGCTACGTCGAAACCCGCGCCGGCGAAGACGCCGTGCCGCTGGCGGAAGCCGGCCTCGAACGGCTCGACGGCTACTGGAATGAGATCAGGACCAGGGAGCGCGGCTAAGCGCCGGAGCAACCAGGCGACAACCTGCTGATCTTCGTGCCGCTGAGGCTGGTCACACCAATGGGCGGCCTGATGCGCCAGCACCTTCAGGCGTGAGGATGGAAAGCGCATGGCGATCCCAAGCGACAAGGTCGAGCTGGTGAGCGCAATCAACGGGAGCTTCGACAAGCTGCTGAAGGAACTGCGCGGCATCCCACCGGCCTTGGCCGGTGAATGCAGCATGGAAGGCCATGCCAAGGACACGCAGATGAGCGTGGCCAACCTCACGGCCTATCTCGTCGGATGGAATGAGCTGGTCCTGAAGTGGCTCGACCGCGATACAGCCGGCGAGCCGATCGACTTCCCGGAAGCCGGTTTCCGATGGAACGAACTGGGCCGCCTGGCACAGAAGTTCTACCGTGACTATGAAGCGATCCCATACCCCGCCCTCGTGGATCGCCTGAGCGCCGCGAAAGACCGCATCGTATCGGTGATCGCACTGCGCAGCGATGACGATCTGTACGGCCGTCCCTGGTATGGGAAATGGACCATGGGGCGCATGATCCAGTTCAACACCTCGTCGCCTTACGAGAACGCCCGTCGCCGGCTGCGGAAGTGGGCAAAGCGGGCCCGGAACTGAGCACCGAGGCCTCCAGTCTGCAGTGCCAAGGGCGCTCAGGCGCCGTCCGAGCCTTCGATGCGGCCGGCGAACCGTTCGGTGAAGGCGTTCTTGTGCCGGGCTTCGACCCGGACCTCGTAGACCTGGCCGTTCTCATCCGGCTCGTCCTTGCCGATGATCTCGGCGTGGCCGTAGAGCCACCCGACATCGGCGCCGGCGGTATGCGGCACCAGCACGCGGTAGGTACGCCCCTGCCCGGCCAGCACCTTCTCGATGGTATCGAGCAGCTTATCCAGCCCCTCGCCCGTCTGCGCCGAGACCGGCACTGATGCAGCCACCTTGCCGAGCGGAGACAGCGTCGCCAGCGCCGGATAGGTGCCGTCGGCGTCGCGCTCGAGGAGGTCCACCTTGTTCCAGACCTCGATGATCGGCCTGGTCTCGGCCGACATGCCGAGCTCCTCCAGCACCTTCAGTACGTCCTGCGCCTGCGCCGCGTGGTCGGGGTTGGCGACGTCGCGGACATGCAGGATCACATGGGCTTCCAGCACCTCTTCCAGCGTGGCGCGGAAGGCGGCGATCAGGTCGGTGGGCAGGTCGGAGACGAACCCCACCGTGTCCGACAGCATCACCTCGCGGCCGTGCGGCAGGCCGATCTTGCGCACGGTGGTATCGAGGGTCGCAAACAGCAGGTCCTTGGCGAACACCCCTGCCCCGGTCAGCGCGTTGAATATGCTCGACTTGCCGGCATTGGTGTAACCCACCAGCGCCACCACCTGGAACGGCACGGCGTCGCGCCGCCCCTTCTGCTGGCCACGGGTCTGGCGCACCTTCTCGATGCGCTCTTCGAGCATCTTGATGCGGTCCTGCAGCTGGCGGCGATCGCTTTCCAGCTGGGTTTCGCCCGGGCCGCCCATGAAGCCGAAACCGCCCGAGCCGCGCTGGCGCTCGAGGTGGGTCCAACTGCGGACCAGCCGGCTCTTCTGGTAGTTGAGGTGGGCCAGCTCGACCTGCAGCACACCCTCACGGGTGGCGGCGCGCTCGCCAAAAATCTCGAGGATCAGCCCGGTGCGGTCCAGCACCTTGGTGCCGGTTTCCTTCTCGAGGTTGCGCTGCTGGATCGGGTGCAAGGCGGTGTCGACGAGCAGGAGCTCGATCTCCTCCTCCTTCACCCGCTTGGCGATCTCCTCGACATGGCCGCCGCCGATGAAGGTGGCGGGCTTGATCTCGCGCACCTTGGCGATCTCGGAGAATACGATCTCGACGCGGATGGCGCTGGCCAATCCCTCGAACTCGGCCTTGCGGGCCTCGATGCTGTGGGTAGCGGCGCGGCCGCGGACGTCCGGTATGACAAGGCCGACGCGGGTCGGGGCAGCACGCTGGTCTATGAATGCCTGAGGGCCGCCCTTGCGGGCGGCCTCGTCGTCGAAGTCATCACTCAAGTTTTGTCTCAGTCCTCGCTGGTGTGCTCAGGATCGAACAGCTGGATCGGAGCACCCGGCATGATGGTCGAGATGGCATGCTTGTAGACGAGCTGCGACTGCGCATCGCGCCGCAGCAGCAGGCAGAAATTGTCGAACCAGGTGATCACGCCCTGCAGCTTGACGCCGTTCACGAGGAAGATCGTGACCGGCACTTTCTGCTTGCGGACATGGTTGAGGAACGCGTCCTGAAGGTTCTGGGTCTTTTCGCTGGGCATTGGTTGGCCTCTTCTCGCGGGATGTTACGCGGGACGCAAGCCATCGGCCACGCCCCTGTTGATGGGAACAACGGCCGCCACCGCCCCTGCCCCCTTTTATGGTTACTCTCCCATCGCCTTTGAAGTATGGCACAGAAGAATCTTAGTGCCTACCCGTACACGCGCATGGCAGCTACAGCCCTAGTGACTTGATTTTGCGATGCAAAGCGCTGCGCTCCATGCCGACGAATTCGGCGGTCTTGGAGATGTTGCCGCCGAACCGCTCGATCTGCGCCATCAGGTACTGCCGTTCGAACACCTCGCGGGCGTCACGTAGCGGCAGGCTCATCAGGTGGGCCGAGGAGTCGCTGTCGCCGACGGTTGGCAGCACTTCGCCGATATCGGGCGGCAGCATCGCGGCGGTGATCACGCCATCGGCCGGAGTCTGGTCCTTGACGAGGATCAGCAACCGCTCGATCGAGTTGCGCAACTGGCGGGCATTGCCGGGCCAATCCTGCCCCTGCAGCACCGCCACTGCGTCGTCGCCGATCGACAGGCTCTTGAGGTTGTGCAACCGGCAGACCTGCTCGATGAACACCTCGACCAGCGGCGGGATGTCCTCGCGGCGCTCCTTCAGCGGCGTCAGGTGCAGTGGAACGATCGACAGCCGGTGGAACAGGTCCGAGCGAAACTGCCCCTCCTCGATCAGGCCGGCGACGTTCTGTGAGCTCGACGAGATGATGCGCACGTCGATCGGCACCGCGACGGCGCCGCCGACGCGGTTGAACTTGCTCTCGACCAGGGTCCGCAGCAGCGCCTGCTGCGCCGCCTGCGGCAGGGCTGCCACCTCGGAGAGGTACAGCGTGCCCCCATGCGCCTTCTCGAGCGCGCCGACCTCGGTGCGCAGCGTCCCCGTTTTCTCGCGGGTCTCGCGGCCGAACAGCACGACTGCCACTTCCTCGGGCGAGTAGAGCGAGCAGTTGATCTCGACGAACGGCGCCTCCGCTCGGGCGCTGCGCTGGTGAATCAGCCGCGCCGAGAGGCCCTTGCCGGTGCCGGAGGAGCCCGAAATGAAGATGCGCGAGTTGGTCGGCGCCGATTTTTCGATGACGCCCTTCACCGCCTGCATGGCCTGCGAGTTGCCGACCAGCTCGACGGTCTTGTTCGAGCGCTCGCGGAGATCGGCCACCTCGTTCTTCAGGCGAGCCGCCTCCATGGCGCGCTGGGTGATCAGCAACAGCCGATCCACCTTGAACGGCTTCTCGATGTAATCGTAGGCGCCGCGCCGGATGGCGCTGACCGCCGTCTCGACGTTGCCGTGGCCCGAGATCATCACCACCGGCATGTCGGGGTGCTGGCTCTGGAACTCATCCAGGAGCTGCAGGCCGTCGAGCCGGCTGCCCTGCATCCAGATATCCAGGAACACCAGGCTCGGCCGGCGCCGGGCGATCTCGTTCAGCCCGGAATCGGCGTCGTGCGCCTGCCGGGTCTGGTAGCCCTCGTCCTCGAGAATGCCCGCGATCAGGTCGCGGATGTCGTCCTCGTCATCGATAATCAGTATGTCGAGGGCCATCAGGTATTATCAACCGCTTGCAATTGCGGCTCCTCTTGCTGTCCGCTGTCAGGGTCTGCCCCACCCGCTGCGTCACTTGTGGTCTCGGTAGCGGTCTGCTGCCCCGCCACCGTCTGGGAAGCTGCTGGCTCCCCGTCGTCTGTTTCACCTGGCCGCTTGAGCGGCAGGGTGAAGGTAAAGCAGGCGCCGATGCGCCCGTTTTCGTCCGGCTCGGCGTCGATCAGGTCGACCTTGCCGCCGTGTTGTTCAATGATCTTGGCGACAATCGCGAGACCCAGGCCGGTGCCCTTCTCGCGCGTCGTCACATATGGCTCGAGCAGCCGGTGCCGGTTCTCCTTCGGCCAGCCTTTGCCGTTGTCGGAGATGGACAGGCGAACCATGTCCCCTTCAGGGCCGGCTTCGACCGTAATCACCGGATTCTTGATGCCTTCGAGCCCTGCGCCCTCGATCGCTTCCACCGCGTTCTTGATCAGGTTGGTCAGCACCTGGCTGATCAGCCGGTTGTCGAACCAGGCAATGATCGGCTGCTCGGGCAGCTCCATGTTAATGGTGACTTCCGGCAGGCGGACGCTCTCGAGGAACACCGCTTGGCGGATCGACTCCGTCAGGTTGCCCTTTTCCAGCTTGGCTTCCGGCATGCGCGCGAACGACGAGAACTCGTCGACCATGCGGCCGATATCGCCCACCTGCCGGATGATGGTGTTGACGCATTTGTCGAACACTTCGAAGTCGTCGGCGAGCTTACTGGCATAGCGGCGGCGCAGGCGCTCGGCGCTGAGCTGGATCGGCGTCAGCGGGTTCTTGATTTCGTGCGCAATGCGCCGCGCCACATCGGCCCAGGCGCCGGTACGCTGCGCGGAAAGCAGGTCGGTGATATCGTCGAGCGTCACGACGAACCCCTTGGATTCGGTCATCGTGCCTTCGCGGGTGAGTTGCACCTGGTAGGTGCGGTAGTCAGGGCCTGAGCCAATCTCGATCTGGTCGCGGATGGTGCCGCGGCGCGCCGACTTGGCGCGCTCGATCACCGGCGCAAGCCCCGGGATCACCTCATCGATGCGCTTGCCGACCAGCGAGATTTCGTCGGAACCGACCATCTCGGCGGCGCGCAGGTTAACCAGGGTGATGGCGCCGAACGGATCGAGCCCGACGATGCCGGCCGATACGCCCTCCACCACGGCCTCGGTGAACTGACGACGTTTCTCGTTGGTCTCGCTGGCCTCAACCAGGGCGAGGCGCTGCGTCTTCAACTGCTGCGTCATGGTGTTGAAGCGATTGGTGAGGTCACGCAGGTCGCCCCTGCCCTCCTGCACCGGCACGCGCACGTCGAGATCCCCCTCCGAGACGCGGCTCGAGGCGATCATCAGGTTGCGGATGGGGTCGACGAAGCGGTTGGCGAGCGCGATGCCGATCCACACCGCGGCAAGCAGCAGCACCAGGGCCATGCCGATATACATGAGCGTGAAGGTGATCTGGAAAACCAGCCGGTTGCTCTCGTAGTTGCGGTATTCGGTGATGTTGGCGTCGGTGAGCCGGGTGAATTCCAGCACCTCCGGGTCGACCGGGCGCGCCACGAACAGATAGGTGTTGTCGTAGCCGCGCAGTTTCACCACCGAGCCGACGAGATTGGTCCGCCCGGGGCCGATTTCCGTAGGCGTTCCCTCGACCACGCCCTGCGTCAGGCCGGCCGGCACCCGCGGCGCCGTGCCGGGCGCATTGATCTGCGCCTTCATCAGCGTGTCGCCATCGGCCGAGATCAGCGAGGTGAACGGCAGCGAGCGGGTGACGGCGAGGGCGGTCAGGATGCGCTGGAACTTGGTACGGTCGGTTTCGAAGGTGCCACGCGCCTGCTCGAGTTCGTTGGCGACCCAGATGATGTCGTCGCGCAGCACCTGCGAATGCTCGAGCAGGTAGGAGCGTGCAACGAGACGCGAGCTCTCCACCATGGTGCGCGTGCGTTCCGAGAACCACTGGTCGAGACCCTGGTTCAGCGAGATCATGGCAACGACGGCCACCAGCAACGCGGGAACGGCCGCCACTGTGGCGAACATCGCCACCATGCGAACCTGCAGTCCGGCGCCGGCCTGTCCGCGCACACGCGCCTGGACCAGCAGCGTCGCCTCGGTCAGCACCAGCGCTACCACCGAGACCACCAGCAGGCCGTTGATCACCCAGATGATCGTCCAGACCTCGGGGGTCGGCTCGATATCCGTCGCACCGGTCATGATCAGGAACGAGCCCGACGACACAAAAACCGACAACAGGACGATGATCAGGCCAATGGTGCGGATGGCCTTGCGGCCAGTGTCGCCAAACAGCAACGGACGGGTCCGTGCCGCCGAGGGCGCGGGAATCGACTCGGGTGGTGCGTCGCTGGTGAGCGTTGCGTCGTGCATCCAGAAGCCGGGTTGTGGACGGATCGCGGGCGGCCTCGCCCACTGATTCACCCTTCAAGACAATTGTTGCTGAAATGTGACACCAAGGCGTGGCGCCAATGCAACTCTCCGGCTTGAGTAGTCCCGTCGATGCAATTTCGCAACAGCCGTCTGAGGCCCGCCCGGCAATGTGATGTATCGGCGCGCTGTGTCAGCCTTGGCGGCGCGACTGCTTGACGATCTCGATCGAGTGGGCGCGGATCTTCTTGCGCAGCGTGTTGCGGTTAAGACCCAGCAGGTCGGCGGCCCGGATCTGGTTGCCGCCGCAGGCGTTGAGCGCCATGGCGATCAGCGGCGCCTCCACCCGGTCGAGCACGCGCTGGTAAAGCCCAGCCGGCGGCAGGTTCGGTTCATACTCGCGCAGCACCTGGGCGACATGGGTTTCTACCGCGGTCGAAACGTCCACCGGCCCGCTGTTGTTCTGCACCGGCTGCCGATCGGCGAGGTTGAGCTCGCTCTGCACGATCTCGAGCGAGATGTTCTCGTCGGCGTAGAGCGCCGACAGGCGGCGGACCAGATTCTCCAGCTCGCGGATATTGCCCGGCCAGGAGTAGTTGTGCATCAGCCGGATGGCGTCGGCGGAGATGGTCTTGACCGGCTCACCTTCCCGCTGCGCGGCGCGCAGGAAGTGCTGCACCAGATCGTTGATGTCGTCGACGCGCTCGCGCAGCGGCGGCAGGCGGATCGGCACGACGTTGAGCCGGTAGTAGAGATCCTCGCGGAACAGGCCCTGGCGGATCATCTGGCTCAAATCGCGGTGCGTCGCGGCGACGATGCGGACGTTGGATTTGATCGGCGTGCGCCCGCCGACCATGGTGTACTCGCCCTCCTGCAGTACGCGCAGCAGGCGGGTCTGGGCATCCATCGGCATGTCGCCGATCTCATCGAGGAACAGGGTGCCGCCTTCGGCCTGTTCGAAGCGGCCGGAAGAACGGGCGGTCGCGCCGGTAAAGGCGCCCTTCTCATGCCCGAACAGCTCTGCTTCGATCAGGTCCCGCGGGATGGCCGCCATGTTGATGGCAACGAACGGTCCGTTGCGGCGCTTGCCGAAATTGTGCAGCGCCCGCGCCACCAGCTCCTTGCCGGTACCGCTCTCGCCGGTGATCATCACGGTCAGATCGGTCTGCATCAGGCGCGCCAGGGCGCGGTAGATGTCCTGCATGGCCGGCGAGCGGCCGACCAGCGGCATGGTCTCGCCCGGCTCATCGGCCTTCTTTTCGGCCGGAGAGGACTTCTTGGCGTCGGCCAGGGCCCGGCCGACCACCGAGAGCACCTCGGTGATGTCGAACGGTTTCGGCAGATACTCGTAGGCGCCGACCTCGTTGGCGCGGATCGCCGTCATGAAGGTGTTCTGCGCGCTCATCACCACCATGGGCAGGTCGGGACGTAGCTTCTTGATCTTGGGCATGATGTCGAAGGCATTGCCGTCCGGCATCGCAACATCGGTGATCAGCAGGTCCCCTTCCCCGCGGCTCACCCAGTTCCACATGGTCGAGAGGTTGCCGGTCGGGCGCACCTCGTAGCCGGCCCGGGTCAGTGCCTGGTTCAGCACCATGCGGATCGCGGCATCGTCGTCGGCGAGCAGGATAGTATGGCTCATTCGGCCGGAACCTCTTGGGGGACAGTCTCAGTCACGGTGCTTTTGGCAGCGACCGGCAGCAGGATACGGAAGCGGGTGCGGCCGGGGCGGCTGTCCATGTCGACGACCCCGCCATGGTCGCCGATGATCTTGGCGACCAGCGCGAGGCCGAGACCGGAGCCGTTGGCCTTGGTGGTGACGAAGGGATCGAACAGGATCGGCACCAGATCCGGCGACACACCGGGACCGTTGTCTTCGATAACGATCTCCAGCGGCAGCGAAATGCGTTCGGACACGCCCTGCACCGAAATGCGGATGCCCGGACGGAACGCCGTCGAGAACCGGATCTCAGGTTTCGGTGTCCGTTCAAGAGCTTCTGCGGCGTTCTTCACCAGATTGAGGAACACCTGGATGAGCTGGTCGCGGTTGCCGCCGACCGGCGGCAACGACGGATCATACTCCTCATGGAAGGTGATGCCCTTGGCGACGCCGTTCCTGGCGAGCAGTTTCACCCGGTCGAGGATGACGTGGATATTGATCGGCTCGCGCTCGATCGGACGATCGTCGCCGAACACCTCGACACGGTCGATCAGGTCGACGATGCGGTCCACCTCGTCGCGCACCAGGCGCGCCAGCGGCAACTCGTCGGCCGTGACGCTCTGCTCGAGCAACTGCGCTGCACCACGGATGCCGGACAGCGGGTTCTTGATCTCGTGGGCCAGCATCGAGGCGAGGCCGGTCACCGAGCGCGCCGCGCCGCGGCTGACCAGTTGCCGGTCGATCTTGTCGGCCATGGTACGTTCCTGGAACAGCAGCGCGATACGACCGTCGGCATCGGAGAGCGGCGAGGCGAAGACGTCCACAACCCGATCGTCGCCGACGTCGGAGAAGCGCGACGAGCCGACGCGCACCCGATATTCGGTCATCGGGCCGCGACGATCGGCGACCGCCTGCATCAGGCCGATGATGGGCGAACCGAAGGCGATGAGGTCATCGAGCCGCTGGCGCGACAAGACGCTCTGCGAGGCCCCGAAGAACGCCTCGGCGGCGTAGTTGACGAAGACGATGGTGCGGTCTTCGCTACAGACAATGACGGGCTGCGGCAACGCCTGCAGCACCGCAGTGCTGAGGGCCGGCGGCGGGACCTTGCTCATGCCGCGAGCCTCCAGTCGCCAGCGTAGATATCGCCGATCATCCTGCTGACCTCGGCCGGCTCCAGCGCATTGAGCAACTGGCTGCGAACCGGCTTGTCGAGCACGATATTGGCCGCTTCGAGATACCAATCGAGATGCTTGCGCGCGACGCGCACGCCGAGCTGGGTGCCGTAGTCGGTCAGCATGGCGTCGTAATGCTCGGCGACCAGCTCGGCCAGTTCCGCGCCAGTCGGAGCAGCCTGCGGCTCACGGCCGGCCAGTTGTGCGCCGATCTGCCCGACGGCCCAGGGCTGCCCCTGCGCGCCGCGGCCGATCATCACGGCGGCGGCGCCGGATTTGTCCAGCGCCTCGCGCGCCGCGGCGATACTGGTGATATCGCCATTGACGACGACCGGAACCTTCACCGCCTCGACCACCGGGCGAACCAGGTCCCAGCGGGCCTCGCCCTTGTAGAACTGCTGCCGGGTGCGGCCGTGGACGGTGATCATCCGGGCTCCGGCATCAACGGCGCGCCGCGCCAGGTCGGCGGCATTGAGGCTGTCCTCATCCCAGCCGAGCCGCATCTTCACGGTGACCGGCAACGGTGTCGCGGCAACCACGGCATCGATCAGCTTCAGCGCCTCGTCGGGCACCCGCATCAGCGCGGACCCGGCATAGCCGTTGGTGACGCGCTTGGAGGGGCAACCCATATTGATGTCGATGATATCGGCGCCGGCCGCATAAGCGATCTCGGCGCCCTTCCGCATCCACTGCGCTTCGCAGCCGGCGAGTTGCACGACATGCGGCAGGGAGCCGGATTTGTTGAGGCGGCGCACCATGTGGTCATTGTTGGTGGCCAGCGCGTTGCTGGCGATCATCTCCGAGACGACAAGGCCGGCGCCAAAGCGCTCGGCGAGTTTCCGCATCGGCGCGTCGGTGATCCCGGCCATCGGCGCCAGAAAGGCGCGGTTCGGCAACTCATGACCAGCAATGCTCAATGTGCAGGCAATATCAGACACACCCTGCCCCAGATTTGCTCATTTCCACGAAATGCCCGCAGAATAGTCAAAAGCGGGCGCGGTGCAACCACATATCTCATCGGATTGCGCAATGTTCGGCACCGGGGTTGCTGCGGGGAAAACCCGCCGGTAGACCAAGCCCGCGCCAGTAGGGGCGCGATATGAAACGACAATGACAGGCACAAAAACCATCGCCGTGATCGTCGTCGCTGCCGGCCGTGGTGAACGCGCCAGCAACGCCGCAGACGCGAGCCCGAAGCAGTACCGCGACCTCGCCGGCACGCCGGTGCTAAGCCGCAGCATCGCGGCATTTCTGGGGCGCGACGACGTCACCTGGGTGGTGCCGGTCATCCACTCCGAGCAGGTGGACCGCTATGCGGCACTCGGCCTGGTTGATCCGCGCCTGCTGCCGCCGGTCACCGGGGGCGAGACGCGCCAGGCCTCAGTGCTGGCCGGTCTCACTGCGCTCAGCCCCAGGCGGCCCGACCTGGTGCTGATCCAGGACGCAGCGCGTCCGCTGGTCTCGTCGGAGGTGATCGGCGGGGTGATCGAGGCGCTGAAGGGCAGCGAGGCCGCCCTGCCCGTGGTGCCGGTGACCGACACGATCAAGCGGTCGGTCGACGGCCGGACGGTAGCGGCGACCGAAGACCGCAAGACACTGTTTGCGGCGCAGACTCCGCAGGGGTTTCGCTTCCCGCAGATTCTCTCGGCGCACCTCCGCGCCGGCCGGTTGCCGCGCGAGTTCACCGACGACGCGGCGATCGCCGAATGGGCGGGGCTCAGCGTGGCCCTGACGCCGGGCAGCACGCATAATCTCAAGATCACTCACCCCGAGGATTTCGCGCGCGCGGAGCGCCTGTTGGGCAAGGAGACGGCCATGGAAACCCGCATCGGCACCGGCTTCGACGTTCATCCGTTCGACAGCGGCAGTTCGGTTTGGCTGGGCGGGGTCGAGATCCCGCACACCCATAAGCTCAAGGGCCACTCGGATGCCGACGTCGCGCTGCACGCGCTGACCGACGCCATCTATGGCGCGCTGGGTGAAGGCGATATCGGTAAGCACTTCCCGCCTTCCGATCCGCAATGGAAGGGCGCAGCCTCTTCGATCTTCCTGAAGCACGCTGCCGGCCTCGTCGGCGAGCGGCGCGGGCGGATCGTCAATCTCGACATCACCATCGTCTGCGAGGCACCGCGGGTGGGGCCGCATGTCGACGCCATGAAGGCCGCCATCGGCGGGGTTTGCGGCATTTCCACCAGCCGGGTGGCCATCAAGGCCACCACCAGCGAGCAACTCGGCTTTACCGGCCGCGGCGAGGGGATCGTCGCCATGGCCAGCGCCAGCATCGAACTGCCCAGGGAGGATTGAGATGAAGCTGCCCGACGATATCGCGGCCCTCGCCGAAGAGACCATCAATGCCCTCAAGGCCGCCGGGATGACCGTGGCGACGGCCGAGAGCTGCACCGGCGGGCTGATCGCTGGCGCCCTGACGTCGATCTCCGGCTCGTCCGACGTGGTCTATGGCGGCTTCGTCAGCTACGCCAACGAGGCCAAGATCTCGATGATCGGCGTGCCGTTCGGCCTGTTGAAGCAGTTCGGTGCGGTATCGAAGGAAGTGGCAATGGCGATGGCCGACGGCGCCATTGGCGCTGCCGGCACGCACGTGGCGGTGGCGGTCACAGGCATTGCCGGCCCCAACGGCGGCAGCGCCGACAAGCCGGTCGGGCTGGTGCATTTCTCGGTCGCCACCGAGGCCGGCACGACACACCTCAAGAAGGTGTTCCCCGGCAATCGTGACGAGGTGCGTCACGCGACCGTGGTGCAGGCACTGAAGCTGCTGCTGAAGGCGGCGAAGGCCTAAGGGCTGCGGCCGCGCAACTTCTAAGCTCCGATTGTGCAACACCCACCGGTGTAATCCCAGCGAATGCTGGGCCCCATCTATCCGCCGGTGCGGGCTGCGAGTTGGGTCCGCTTTCGCTGGGATGACATCGAGTTTTGGGCGAGCCGACGGGGCACGTCCGTGGTCGGATGCTCCCGCCCCCCTACCCGAACCGCCGGTCCGCTTCGTCCTCGAACGCGTCGATGATCTCGCTCTGCTTGGCGGCGAAGGCTGGTTCGGCGACCGCAGCGACCAGCGGGTTGGCGATCTTGAAGTCGATATCGAAGCGGATGCGGGTCCCCTCGCCTTCCGGTTCGAAACTCCACTTGCTGTCGAGATAGGCGAATGGCCCGTCGACCGCCTTGGCGGTGATGGTCAGCGCCTGCGGGTCGGCGACCACGCGGCTGGTATAGGCCTGGGTGATCGGGCCGAACTGGATGGTCATCCGCGCCAGGATGCCCTCGCCGGTGGCGTCGTCGCGCACCTCCATCGCCTTGCAGTTGGGGATGAAGCGCGGATAGGCCTCGAGGTCGGAGACCAGATCGAACATGCGCTGCGGCAAATGCGGCGAATGCCGCTCGAGGAAGAGATCAGCCATGGGCGAGTTTGGCCATCCGGTTGGCGCGGAGTTGTTCGAAATCTTCGCCGGCGTGGTGCGACGAACGGGTCAGCGGGCTGGACGAAACCAAGAGGAAACCCTTGGTCGTCGCCACGGTGGCGTAGGACTTGAACTCTTCGGGGGTGACGAAGCGCTGCACCGGATGGTGCTTCTTGGTCGGCGCCAGGTACTGGCCGATGGTCAGGAAATCGACATCGGCCGAGCGCAGGTCGTCCATCAGTTGCAGGACTTCGTTCCGCTCCTCACCGAGCCCGACCATGATACCGGACTTGGTGAACATGCTCGGATCGAGTTCCTTCACCCGCTGCAGCAGGCGGATCGAATGGAAGTAGCGGGCGCCGGGACGGACCTTCAGGTACTTCGACGGCACCGTCTCGAGGTTGTGGTTGAACACGTCGGGCTTGGCAGCCACGACGATCTCCAGCGCGCCTTCCTTGCGCAGGAAATCCGGCGTCAGGATCTCGATGGTGGTCTTGGGCGTGCGGGCACGGATGGCGCGGATGACCTGGGCGAAGTGCTCGGCACCGCCATCCGGCAGGTCGTCGCGATCGACCGAAGTGATCACCACATGCGCAAGGCCGAGCTTCTCGACCGCATTGGCGACGTTCTCCGGCTCGTTCGGATCGAGAGCGGTCGGCAACCCGGTGCGCACATTGCAGAAGGCGCAGGCGCGGGTGCAGATCTCGCCCATGATCATCATGGTGGCGTGCTTCTTACTCCAGCACTCGCCGATATTCGGGCAGCCGGCTTCCTCGCAGACGGTGACGAGACCGTTCTCGCGCACGATCTGCTGGGTCTCCTTGTAGATGGGAGAGCCCGGTGCCTTGACCCGGATCCAGTCCGGCTTTCGCAGCATCTCGTTCTCGGGCCGATTGGCCTTTTCCGGATGCCGCGGGCGGGTGTCTAAGCTGTCGATCAGCGTAACCAAGAGGCGTTCCTAGCCGGCAATGAGCCTGGCAATGACGACAACGATGATAGCACCAACCGTCGAAGTGATGATCTGCGTGACGATCGGGCTCTTGATGCCGAGGTTGATATTGAGGGCAGTGAACAGATAACCGCCCACGAACGAACCGATGACGCCGCTCACCAGGTAGGTGATCAACCCGCCGCCGCCGACCACGAGACTAGCAAGGAAGCCAGCGACGAGACCGATGACGAGAAAGATGACCAGCGAGCGCGTGTCCATACGACCCATTTGAAACTCTCCCCCAAACTGCTTTTCCGGCAGACCCATTGTCTTACCCCCGTTTGACCCCAAATCGATATCGCGTCTCGACATCGCGGGTTCAACCCCGGCGGGTCCCCACTATTTGGTAATCAGCCGTGCAATCAGCAGCACCACGATGGCGCCGATGGTGGCAGTGACGATCTGGCTGACGAGCGCATTGCCGATCGGCAGCTCGACCTTGGCCAGCGTCAGCAGATAGGCGCCGACGACCGAGCCGATGACGCCGACGATCAGGTTGCGCAGCAACCCGCCGCCGCCGAGGATCAGGCTGGCGATCCAGCCGGCGACGAGGCCGATGCCAAGGAAGATAAGCAGCGAGGTGATTTCTGGCGACATGAACGGAATGTCCTCGGGTGGAACCGGGTGGTTCATTTGATCCTGGCCGATGCGGGCTAGATGTTGAGCGCGCGGCCGTAGGCGTCGAGCACCGACTCTTTCATGGTCTCAGAAAGGGTCGGATGCGGGAAGATGGTGTGAATCAACTCTTCCTCGGTGGTCTCGAGGCCCATGGCGACGACGAATCCCTGGATCAGCTCGGTGACTTCCGCACCCACCATGTGGGCGCCGAGCAGCTCGCCGGTCTTGGCGTCGAAGATGGTCTTCACCAGGCCCTCGGGTTCGCCGAGCGCGATCGCCTTGCCATTGCCGACGAACGGGAAGCGGCCGACCTTGATCTCGCGGCCGGCCTCCTTGGCCTTGGCCTCGGTAAGCCCGACGCTCGCCACCTGCGGCTCGCAATAGGTGCAGCCCGGGACCTTGAGCTTGTCGAGGCCATGCACGCCCTTGAGGCCGGCAATGGTCTCGACGGTGATGACCGCCTCGTGTTCGGCCTTGTGGGCCAGCATCGGCGGGCCGGCGACGTCGCCGATGGCCCACACGCCCGGCACATTGGTCCGGCCGTAATTGTCGATGACGATGGCACCGCGCTCGATCTTCACCCCGAGCTTCTCGAGCCCGAGATTCTCGGTGTTGCACTGGACGCCTACCGCGGAGATCAGTGCATCGGCCGAGATGGTCAGCTTGTCGCCGGTCTTGGGCTCGATATGCGCGGTGATGCCGTCCTTGGTCTTGTCAACCTTCGACACCTTGGCGTCGGTGATGATCTTGATGCCGCGTTTTTCGAAGCGCTTCTTCACATGCGCCGCGATCTCGGCGTCCTCGACCGGCAGGATGGTCGGCAGCAGCTCGACCACCGTCACTTCGGCGCCGAGCGAGCGGTAGAACGAGGCAAACTCCATGCCGATGGCGCCCGACCCCATGATGACAAGGGACTTCGGGAACCGTGCCGGCTTCATCGCTTCGAAATAGGTCCAGATCTTCTCGCCATCGGGCTCGATGCCGGGCAGGACGCGCGGCCGCGCCCCGGTGGCGATGATGATGTGCTTGGCCTTGTAGGTGCCTTCCGGCAACACGGTCTTGGGCTGCGGCCACTGCGGCTCGACCGGCTTCTTGGCCATCTTCCTGACTACGATCTCGCCCGGGGCCGTAAGTTGCGCCTCGCCCCAGATGATGTCGACCTTGTTCTTCTTCATCAGGAACTGGACGCCATTGTTCATCTGCCCGGCGATCTTGCGCGAGCGGTCGACGATGGCGGCAATGTCGAAGCCGAACTCACCGGCCGTGAGGCCATAGTCCTTGGCGTGGCCCATGTGGCCGTAGATTTCGGCCGAGCGGAGCAGCGCCTTGGTCGGGATACAGCCCCAGTTAGAGCAGATGCCGGCCATGTGCTCGCGCTCGACGATGGCGGTCTTCAAACCCAGCTGCGCCGCACGGATCGCGGCGATATAGCCGCCCGGACCGGCGCCGATGACGATGAGATCGTATGAGTCAGCCATGTTGTTGGTCCTTCATCATCAATAGCCAGTCGCTGCCACGGGCCGCACCGTTGGGGTACCTGCGCATCGGCCGCGACGCGGAAACCTTGAAACCTTCGCGCTCGTAGAGCTCTCTCGCCCGTACGTTCACGTCTTCTGTGATCAGTGCCAGGCCGTTGCTGCCGGCCTCGGCGCGTTTCGTCTCGGCCAGCTCGAGCAGCAGGCTGCCAACGCCATGCCCACGCCACGGTGCATGCACCGCCAGCATCGAAATGAACCAGTGCCCGCCAGACAGCCACTCGAGCTCGACGATCGGAACCAGGAAGTCCTCGAGATCGTCCGGAAACGGGCCCATGACATCGGGCTCAGGGTAGCCGAGCAGCATGCCGACCACTTCGCCATCGCTTTCGGCGATCGTGGCATTGCGCCAGTTCAATTCATCGCGCTCGTCGAGCATATCCAGCCGACCGACCTCGATCGGGTCGTAGGTGCCCTTCGCGCGCGCATCGTGCGCCCAGCCCATGCCGATGCCGCCATGCGTCGCGATGTTGACCAAGAGCGCGATCTCGCTCGCGTCAGCCTTGGTCGCCGGGCGACTGGCGATCGGAGCAGTCAATGCACCGTCTCCCGCACCAGCAGCACCCACGTCACGGGCGCGGCCACAGCCCCGTAGGCGCCGCCACACTCCGCCCGAGCGGTAAAACCTTCATCCTCGAACCACGCAATCAGGTCCTGGGCCATGCGACCGATAATAGTGCTAACGCCGGAGAGCCGAGCCGAATTCGCACACCGGACCGCCTCATCGAGCAACAGCCGCTCCACTCCCCGGTCCAGCCAGTCCGGGTCGACACCAAACCCCTGAATGAGCCATGTACCCGCGGCGAGTGCCTCGATCTCAGCAAGCGGGCCGTGCTCGATCCGCACGAATGCCCGCGGCCGTGATGCCTCGCCTTCAACGGCACGCCCGGTGAGCATGCCAATTTTCTGACGATTGGACTCTGCCCACGACACAGTCGAGACTTTTCGATCCCCGCCGCCTGTACCCGGCATGGACATGCCGTTCTCCCACGCACATCTCGGCAGTGGCTGACGAAAATCGTCCGGCTCCGCACCGCGAATGGCGACCGGGGCAGTCACAGGCCCAGTACCTGTTTGACCAGCGGTGCGAGACCCTCGCCGATGGCGCGGGTGTTGGCGGCGTCGAGGTGCACGCCGTCGGCCGGATGCGCTTCGGCGACGGTCGAGGCATCGAAGAAGCCGGCGCCGTATTCATCGGCGCGCAGCTTGTACCAATGGGCAAGAAGCTTCGATTGGCCGATCGCCGCGTCGCCGAAATGCAGCAGCATTTCCGGATGATCGGTATCGCGGATATGCGGCGGCGCCACGAGGATGATCTTCGGCATCACGTCGGTCGGCTTGACGTAGTGGCCGCGAACGATCTGCACCAGCCGGCGCATGCCGTTGGCGGCCTCCTGCGCCGTGCGGCCGTGGAACGGCTTCAGGTCGTTGGTGCCCAGCATGATGATGACCAGGTCGAGCGGCGAGTGCGACTCGAGCAGCGTCGGCAGCAGCCGCGCGCCGTTGCGATCGGCAGCTGCCCAGCCGTCATTGTGCACGGTGGTGCGGCCGCCCAGCCCTTCGGCGATGACCCGAACCTTGCCGCCGAGCGCGCGTTCGAGGGCGGTCGGCCAGCGATCCTCGTAGGGGTGGCGTGGGCCGCCCGGGATCGGATTGGCGCCGAATGTGAGGCTGTCGCCGAAAGCGAGGATGGTCTTCATGGTGAAGCCCCTGCCCTCAAGCCAGCATCATCACGGGGTTTTCGATCAGGCCCTTGAACGCCGCCAGCACTTCGGCGCCGAGCGCGCCGTCGACGGCGCGGTGATCGCAACTGAGGGTGACAGTCATAAAGTTGGCGACCTTCACCTGGCCCTTCTCGGCATAGACCCGCTCCTCGCCGACACCGACCGCGAGGATGGTGCCATGCGGCGGGTTGATAACGGCCTGGAAGTTCTTGATGCCGTACATGCCGAGGTTGGAAACCGACGACGTGCCGCCTTGGTATTCCTGTGGCATCAGCTTCTTGGAGCGGGCTCGGCCGGCAAGATCCTTCACTTCCTCGGAGATCTGGCGCAGCGACTTGGTATCGCAGGACTTGACCACCGGGGTGAACAGCCCGCCCGGCACGGCCACTGCAACCGCCACGTCGGCGTGCTTGTGGTAGAGGATCGAGTCCCCGGCCCAGGTGGCGTTAGCGGTCGGCACCTTCATCAGCGCCGCGGCCCAGGCCTTCATGACGAAGTCGTTGACCGAGAGCTTGTAGGTGGGCTTGCCGTCCTTGATGGGCGCGGCGGCATTGATCTGTTCGCGGGCTTCGAGCAGCGCGTCGATCTTGCAGTCGAGCGACAGGTAGAAATGCGGAATGGTCTGCTTGGCCTCGGTGAGGCGCGCCGCGACGACCTTGCGCATCCCGTCATTGGGGACGATGTCGTAGCTGCCCTCGGGATAGAGGGCCATGACCTGCGCCTTGCTCATGCCGCCGGCGAGAGCCGCGCCACCACCAGAAGCTGCGGCGGACGCGGGGGCCGGAGCGGCCTTGAGCGGGGCCTTGCCGGACTTGGCGGCTTCGACGTCGGAACGGACCACGCGGCCATGCGGGCCCGAGCCTGAGATGGCGCCGAGCTCGATGCCGGCTTCCTTGGCGAGGCGCTTGGCCAGCGGCGAGGCGAAAACGCGAGCGCCGTTTGCTGCCGGAGCAGCGGCAGGCTTCACCGGCGCGGGGGCCGGGGCCGCAGCAGGAGCCGGTGCGGCGGCAGGAGCCTCGGCCTTCGCCGGTTCCGGAGTCTTAGCGGCGGGTGCGGCGGCAGGCGTCGGAGTCTTCACGTCAGCAGCGGTCTCCCCTTCGGTGAGGATGACCGCGATCACCGCGTTGACCTTCACGTTCTCGGTGCCCTCCGGAACGACGATCTTGCCGATCTTGCCCTCGTCGACCGCCTCGACTTCCATCGTCGCCTTGTCGGTCTCGATCTCGGCGATCACGTCACCGGAGGCGACGCTATCCCCTTCCTTGACGTGCCACTTGGCGAGCTTGCCCTCTTCCATGGTGGGAGAGAGCGCGGGCATGGTGATGTTGATGCTCATGGTGCCTTACTCGCCGATATCTTCGTTCCAGAGTTGCGGATGCTTCTCGATGAAATCCGCCATCATGTGCTCGCAGCGCTCCTCGTGGTAGTCCACCACGTCAACGCCGGCCAGTGACAGAACATCCTGGAAGCCTTTGAAATTCTTCGATTCCGCCACGACCACGCGGGCAATACCGAACTGGATGATGGTGCCGGTGCACATCATGCAGGGGCTGAGCGTGGTGTAGCAGGTCACATCCTTGTAGGTGCGCTGCCGGCCGGCGTTCTGAATCGCATCCATTTCGCCATGCAGGATCGGATCGCCCTTCTGCACGCGGCGGTTATGGCCACGGCCGATGATCTGGCCATTGCGCACCAACACCGAGCCAATCGGGATGCCGCCCTCGGAGAGACCCAGTTGGGCCTCCTCATAGGCTGCGTCGAGGAACTTCCGATCAAGCTCTGCCTGCGCAACCATCAGGGTCAGCTCCTGTAGGTCACGGCGTTCACCGCCGCGATGACCTCGTCGACACTCGGCAAAGCCAGCTTTTCAAGGTTGGCGGCGTACGGCATCGGAACGTCCTTGCCGGTGACGCGGGTCGGCGGCGCGTCGAGATAGTCGAACGCCTCGGCAGTTACGACGGCGGAGAGCTCTGCACCGATACCGCCCTGCGGCCAGCCTTCCTCGACAGTGACGAGGCGGCCGGTCTTCTTGACCGACTCGATGACGGTTTTGGTGTCCATCGGCCGCAGGGTGCGGAGGTCAATCAGCTCGACATCGACACCGGCGGCGACCAGCTTCTCGGTCGCCTGGGTGGCGTAGCGCATGCCCATCGAGAACGAGACGATGGTGACGTCCTTACCCTCACGAGCGATACGCGCCTTGCCGATCGGCAGCACATAGTCGTCGACCTTGGGCACGAGGCCGGTCGAACCGTAGAGGATTTCGTTTTCGAGGAAGACGATCGGGTTGTTGGAGCGGATCGCCGCCTTGAGCAGGCCCTTGGCATCGGCTGCGCTATAGGGCGCGACGACGTAGAGGCCGGGCACGTGGCTGTACCAGGCCGAATAGTCCTGGCTGTGCTGCGCGCCGACGCGGGCGGCAGCACCGTTGGGACCACGGAAGACGATCGGCGCGGTGACCTGGCCGCCGGACATGTAGAGCTGCTTGGCCGCGGAGTTGATGATCTGGTCGATCGCCTGCATGGCGAAGTTCCAGGTCATGAACTCAACAATCGGTCGGAGGCCTGCAAAAGCCGCGCCGACGGCGAGACCGGCAAAACCGTGCTCGGTGATCGGGGTATCGACAACGCGCTGCGGACCGAACTCCTGCAGGAGGTTCTGGCTGATCTTGTAGGCGCCCTGATACTCGGCCACTTCCTCGCCCATGAGGAAGATGTCCTTGTCGCGGCGCATCTCTTCGGCCATCGCCTCGTTCAGGGCCTGGCGAACGGTCATTTCGACCATCTCGACGCCTTCAGGCAGATCGGGATCAGATGCGGCTTCGAGGATGGATACCGGGGCGACGCCCGCTGGCGCCGTCGGCGTCGGTGAAGCCACGGCTTCCGCAACCGCCGCAGCGGAAACAGTCTCCGGCGCGCGCTGCGCCGGCTGAGCGCTGACGTCGCCCGGCTCCTCGCCTTCACCCAGAACGACGGCGATCGGGGCGTTCACCTTCACGCCCTCGGTGCCCTCGGGGACGATGAGCTTGTTCACCACGCCGCTATCGACGCTCTCGACCTCCATGGTCGCCTTGTCGGTTTCGATCTCGGCCAATACGTCGCCGGGCTTTACCGTGTCGCCTTCCTTGACCAGCCATTTCGAGAGTTTCCCCTCTTCCATGGTCGGCGAAAGGGCGGGCATGAGAATTGTGGGCATTCAAGGGGTCTCCAGCGGGAGATCGAAAGGGAAACGCGGGAATAACGCCGATCAGGCGGGAGCGTAGATGTCGGTCCAGAGCTCCGACGCGGCCGGCTCCGGATCGGAAGTGGCGAAATCGGCGGCTTCGGTGACGATGGCGCGGATCTCGGTTTCGAGCTCCTTGAGGCTCTCCTCGGTGCCGTAACGCTTCTCGAGGATGCGCTGCTTCACCTGCTCGATCGGATCGTGCTCGGCGCGCATGGTCGAGACTTCGTCCTTGCTGCGGTACTTCGCCGGGTCGGACATGGAATGACCGCGGTAGCGATAGGTGAGCATTTCGAGGATGTAGGGCCCCTTGCCCGAGCGCGCATGCTCGATGGCGCGCTTGGCGGCGTCATAGGTCATGCGGACATCCATGCCGTCCACCTGCTCGCCCTCGATGCCGAAGGAGATGCCGCGCTTGGAAAAGTCGGGCTGGCCTGAGGCGCGCTCGACCGAGGTACCCATGCCGTAGCGGTTGTTCTCGACGATGTAGACCGCCGGCAGGTTCCAGAGCTTGGCCATGTTGAAGCTCTCGTAGACCTGGCCCTGGTTGGCCGCGCCGTCGCCGAAATAGGAGATCGAAACGGTGTTATCGCCGCGATACTTGCTGGCAAACGCCAGTCCGGTGCCGAGCGACACCTGGGCGCCGACGATGCCGTTGCCGCCGTAGAAGCGATGCTCGTTGGAGAACATGTGCATCGAGCCGCCCTTGCCCTTCGACAGGCCGCCCTGGCGGCCGGTCAGCTCGGCCATGACGCCCTTGGGGTCGAGCCCCATGACCAGCATGTGGCCATGGTCGCGGTAGCCGGTGATCTGAGCGTCCTCGCCTTTCTTCGACGCCATGGTGACGCCGGTGACGACGGCTTCCTGGCCGATATAGAGGTGACAGAAGCCGCCGATCAGGCCCATGCCGTACATCTGGCCGGCCTTCTCCTCGAAGCGACGGATCAGCAGCATTTCGCGGTAAGCGGCGAGTTCCTGTTCCTTGGTGAGTTCGGGGACATTGGACTGGGCCGTTTTGGCCGCCGCTTTACGCGCCATGGGCGAGAGCTCCGGAATAGGGATAAGCCGCATCGATGTCGCACGGCATGGAGAGCCGCGAACCGGCGGAGCTTAGCGCAATAATGTGACGGAGGCGAATCCGCGTAGCGTATGAAGAAACGGCGCTATCAGTCTATGCCGTCTTCGATAATTCCGCTTAACTGATCTGTGGTTGATGCAGCAGATGAACCCGAAAGCGGTTTACCGGTGCGAGGATCGACCATCACCACGATGTCATCGGCCTGGGCCATCGAGAGCAGCGCCCTCGCCCGCTCCGAGACCAGGTCCGGGTCCATCCGGGTGGTCTGGAACAGGTCGATCCGGTGGCGGAACGAGTCGATCTCGGCCTGCAGCGCACCAGACTTGGCGCCGAGTTCGTCGATCTCGGCCTCGAGCACATCCTGGCTCTCGATGCCGAACTGCCCGGTGACGACACTGTAGCCGAGATAGCCCTGAAAGGCGACAAGTCCGAGCGCGAGGGCGACATGGCGCCACAAGGCAGGACGTTTCAAACGGGTGGGCATGGACGAGCTTCGCCTGGTTCTGTTGCAGGCCTTTATAGTTCACCGTGGCTTAACGGGTGGTTGCGGGGTGAGCACCCACCGGCGTCATTCCCGCGAAGGCGGGAACCTAGTGGGATGCCTGCAGTAGCAACGGAGTGCTGAGAGATCGGACTGGGTCCCCGCCTTCGCGGGGATGACGCCGGTGGATTGGGCGGCATCGCGAAGGGAGCCCCAGTCTATTTAGCCTACCAAGCCTCCACAACAATCTCTGGCCACACCGTCCTCGCCCGCTCCGCCTTCTTCTCGTGCGTGGCGCGGTTGTTCATCCGCCGGTTCGGCACGAGGCGGAAGCTGAACAGGTCGTCGAGACCGAAGGGGACGTAAAGCTCGATCTCCCCTCTGTCATCGAGCCGCGCGCCGACGGCGTGGGTGAGCGAGGCAAAGCGGTCGATGGCTTCACGCGACGAGTTCAGCGCCGGATAGGGCTCGCCGAAGCGCTCGGGGTACCACAGGTGCACCCGCGCCTGGTTGCGCAGTTGCACCGGCAGCGGCAGGCCGGCGAAGGCATGATCGGCGCGCTTGATGGCGCGGTCCTCGGCCTCGTAGCTCAGGTCCGAGGCGTCGAAATAGAAAAGGTCGATGTCGTTGATACCGGTCAACGGCGGCCGCCCTGTCAGGTGGTTCCAGACCGTGTTGTAGATGGCGCCGGAGACCAGCCAGCTGTCGGGCAGGTTCAGCTCCGGCAGTCGCCCGAGCACGTCGACCAGCAGCGGCGTGGCGCGGATGATATCGCGCAGGGCTTCGGCCTGTGCCGTTGCTGACTTTCCGGAGTGCTTCAGATGATCGGGCATGGCTTCAGCCTATCCGAGTCGCCTGGCGGAAGATGTCAGGCTTAGATCAGCGACACGACGAAGCGAGCTTCGTCAGGGCTTTCGTGCCGCCGGAGAGGCTGAAGGAAGCTGAGGACTTACCTGACGAGATCACGAGGTCCCGTTGGCCTGCCAGGGCCGCCGCCAGGATCTGAGCTGCGGTCGTACCGTCGGCGAACACCATGCCCCTCGACTTCTTCCATTTTCCGCCGGCCGGCCTGGAGCCATCCACGGACCATGACGCCTTGGTGCTGCTGACCTTGAAATCGATGATCTTCGGTTCGCCTCGCCGCGGCGGCTTGTCCGTGAACACCTCGAGCTCGGCCGAGAACACCACCTTGCGGCCGAGGGAGTCGCAGCGAAACTCGGCAGAGAAACCATCGGCACTGGTCGTCGACGCCGTGAAGCTGATCTCGCCCTTCGGCAGCAGACCGCCGGCCGCCGTCTTATAGCTCCACCCGGCCGCCCCTGCGGTCGAACAGCACAGTGCCAGAACAACCGCAGAGAGGGCGGACCGGAGCATGGCGATCAGGCCTTCAAAATGCTGCGGCCGGCATACTTGGCCGAGGTGCCGAGCTGCTCTTCGATGCGGATCAGCTGGTTGTACTTGGCCAGCCGGTCGGAGCGCGAGAGCGAGCCGGTCTTGATCTGCCCGCAGTTACAGGCAACGGCGAGATCGGAGATCGTCGAGTCCTCGGTTTCGCCCGAGCGGTGCGACATCACCGAGGTGTAGGCGGCGCGGTGGGCGGTATCGACGGCGTCGAGCGTCTCGGAGAGCGAGCCGATCTGGTTCACTTTGACGAGGATCGAGTTGGCGACCCCCATCTTGATGCCGGAGCGCAGGCGCTCGGTGTTGGTGACGAACAGGTCGTCGCCGACCAACTGCACCTTCTTACCGAGCAGGTCCGTGAGCGCCTTCCAGCCCTCCCAGTCGTCCTCGGCCATGCCGTCTTCAATGGTAATGATCGGGAAGCGGTCGACGAGGCCGGCGAGGAATTTGGCGTTGTCTTCCGACGACAGCGTCTTGCCTTCGCCTTCCATGGCGTACTTGCCGCCCTTGAAGTACTCGGTCGAGGCGCAGTCGAGGCCGAGATAGACGTCCTTTCCGGCGGTGTAGCCGGCCTTTTCGATCGACTTGACGATGTACTCGAGCGCCGCCTCGGCCGACTTGAGGTTGGGCGCGAAGCCGCCCTCGTCGCCGACATTGGTGTTGTGGCCGTCGGCCGCCAGCCCCTTCTTCAGGGTGTGGAAGATCTCCGAGCCGATCTGCACCGCATGCGCGATGCTCTCGGCGCCGACCGGGAGGATCATGAATTCCTGCATGTCGATCGGGTTATCGGCATGGGCGCCGCCATTGATGATGTTCATCATCGGCACCGGCAGCACGTGGGCATTGGGACCGCCGACATAGCGGTAGAGCGGCAGCTCGCTCGATTCGGCCGCCGCCTTGGCGACGGCGAGCGAAACGCCGAGGATGGCGTTGGCGCCCAGCCGCGACTTGTTCGGGGTGCCGTCGAGTTCGATAAGGGCGCGGTCGACGCCAATCTGGTCGAGCGCGTCGAGGCCCTGGATCTCGGCGAAGATCTCGGTGTTGACGAAATCGACCGCCTTGGTGACGCCCTTGCCGAGGAACGGCTTGCCGCCGTCGCGGAGTTCCACGGCCTCGTGCGCGCCGGTCGAGGCGCCCGAGGGCACCATGGCGCGGCCAAAGCTGCCGTCATCGAGCACCACATCCACCTCGACGGTCGGGTTGCCGCGGCTGTCGAAGACCTGCCGGCCGGTGATGTCGATGATGGTAGACATGTGCGTGACCCCTTGTCCGTGCAATCGATTGCTCGGCCCTTGTTAGAGAAGGGACATGACACAGTGAAGGGGGACAGGGAGAAAATTTCGCGTCCCCCTGCCCTCAGCCCTCCGCTGCCCGGCGGGTGGCGACGAAGGCTGGCCCGTTCGGCAAACGGCCGGTGGTGGGGCTCGCTGCATCGAGGACGCGCCAGAACGGGGTGATCGCCTCGACCGGGACGCCGGCTGCATAGGCCTCGAGGGCGGCTTCGGCGACAGTCCGGAGGTGGTAGCCGGTGTAGATCGGGCAGGTCACCTCGGCATGGTGGCGCTCCGCCAGCTCGCGGCGCATGATCTTGGGATCGACAGTCTGGCCCGGCGGGATGGCCGACATGAAGTTGGCGATCATCCGCGCGGAAGGCACCAGCATGATCTGGCCGGCCCGCATGCCGGCAATGCTGCTCGGGGCCGGCTTCACCACCGGCTCGGCCGGAGCGTTGAGCCGTTCGGTCCAGGATTTTCCCATGGCTCACACCAGCGGCAGGTAGAGGATGGTCAGCAGTTCGGACGGCGCGGTGTCGCGCGGGCTGTTGAGATACTCCTCCAACACCGGCGCATCGGCCATGTCACGGCCCGATTGCGGCAGCCAGGTGCCGAACAGCCAATTGTACTCGGCGCGCATGTCGGCATAGGGCCCCTTGTGCCGGAGCACAGCATAATCGCCGGCACGGGTTGTGGCGGTCGGCAAGTCGGCCGGCGGAGAGCCGAGCGTGGCGGCTGCCGAGGAGCGGAGCTCGTCTACGGGCACGGCGCTCGGGTCGTCGCCATAGACTCCGAACATGCGGGTGCGCTGGTCGACGAGGCCGGCGGCGCCGAGGCGGCCGAACAGCCGGTCGAAGGCCATGCCGATATTCATGTAGTCGCCGACATGCGGCTCGGTGGCGATGGTCATCGCCGGCAGATGGCGAACCTCGACGGCGTAGTGCGGCGTCGGGGCGCCGTTCTGCGCCGGGTTGAATGCAGTGTGGCTGCCTTCGCGGCGATAGCGGGCTGGCGGCATGCCGTAGGCCTCGGCGAAGATGCGCGTGAAGGACTGCAGGTTGTCGTAGCCGGAACGCCTGGCGATCGCCTCGACCGGCCCGTCGGTGTTGGCCAGCTCGTTGGCGGCGCGCATCAGCCTAAGGCGGCGGACCGCAGCGGCGACAGTCTCGCCACGCATCGCCGAATAGACGCGGTGCCAGTGCCAGGGTGACATCGCCGCGACGTCGGCAAGGCGCATTAGATCGAGCGGCTCGTCGAGGTGTTCGTGGATGTAGGCGGTGACGCGGTTGATGCGGGCTTCGTAACTCTGGGTCATGGCTTACCTC